>OFGN01000158.1_pt1 | contig 75944 bp, 62 predicted proteins | sample 1521821 | NCBI WGS metagenome assembly OFGN01 (sample SAMEA3504094, study PRJEB24116) | mouse gut metagenome | biome: mouse gut; feature: mouse-associated habitat; material: faeces | place: Denmark | collected 2011
TGCGGCTATAGTAATACCAACTTTGAATAGGAAAAAGCATTTAGAAAGATGTATTGAATCATTAAAAAGAAATGCATTGGCAAAATGTACGGATATATATATTTCTGTAGATTATCCGGGCAGTGATAGGTATTTCGCCGGGTATGAGGAAGTAAAAAAATATGTAGCAGGTATTCAAGGTTTCAAAAATGTTTATGTTTATAATCAGACGAAAAATTTAGGCTCTATTGCAAATTGGGATTTTTTAAAGAATGAGGTAAAAAGGAATGGCGGAAAGACATTCATATTTATGGAAGATGATATTGAAGTTTCTATAAATTTTTTGGAGTATATGAATCAGGGGCTGGAAAAATTTGAGAAGGATAAAAAGATTTTGGCGGTTTGCGCAAGTGATCAGTATTATTTGAATAAAAGGTATGAGGGAAATTATCTGTTTAGACATAAATTAAGCGGAGGGGCTGTAGCTAGTTGGTTTTCTAAGTGGGACGAGATGACGGCATTTATTAATCAGGAATACTTTGATGAAATTCTTTATAATAGATATAAACGAAAAGAATTATTTAGATCCAGCAAATACTATTTTTGTTACTATGCACAAGATATTATCAGAGAGATTCCAGCTATGCGTGGAAAAGATGATAGATTGCTGTGCATTGATTTTACAGTAAGTATGTATCTTATTTTAGAAAATAAACGATGCGTTTTTCCGATGATACCTAAAGTTAGAAATTGGGGGTATGATGGGAGTGGAGAAAGATGTGGATATGTTTCTGGAAATAATCCATTGAAGATAGGAATAGATTCAGACGAAAATTTTGTTTATAGGGCAGGAATAAATATAGAAGAAATATCTGAAGAAAATGAAAAGGCGGCAAATAGTAAAGAATCGCCAGGAAATATTGCAGTGTTCAGGGCATTTTTGATAACTACTGTTAAAAGGTTATTTAATGAAAGGTTGTTTAATATTTTTATATATGCTTTAAAAAAAGTGCATATTAGAAATAAGGAATAATAGGGCGGAATCATGTTATTTAACTCGTATCAATTTATTGTTTTTTTTACAATAGTATTTTTAGTATATTATTTATTGCCGCATAAATTTCAATGGATAATGCTTTTGGTGGCATCCTACTATTTTTACATGTGTTGGGAACCCAAATTTGTACTACTTATTTTGTTCTCAACATTAATTCATTATTTTGCAGCATTAGGGATTAATAAAATAGATGAGGGAAATAATATTGCAAGGAGAGAATTTAAGAAAAGAATTATATTGTTTTTTAGTATAGGGACAAGTGCGTTAATATTATTTATTTTTAAATATTTTGATTTTTTCAGTATATCGATAGCAAAATTATTTGAAAGTTGTAGATTGCCAATTAAGCCTATAGTATTAAGTTTGATATTGCCTATGGGAATTTCGTTTTATACTTTCCAGACATTAAGTTATACATTGGATGTATATTATAGAAGAATAATACCAGAAAAACATTTTGGATATTTTGCTCTTTATATTTCTTTTTTTCCTCAATTGGTAGCAGGACCTATTGAGAGGGCGGAACGGTTGATTCCCCAGTTAAAGAAAAAAAAGAAGTTTGATTATGTGCAGGTGACATATGGATTAAAATTGATGGCAGTAGGATATTTAAAAAAAATAGTTGTTGCAGATACTTTAGCAAAAGGCGTGGATAAAATATATAATAATGTTGAGAACTATACAGGACTGGTGCTGGTGATGGCAACTGTAATGTTTGCTATACAAATATATTGTGATTTTTCCGGATATAGTGATATCGCTATTGGATGTGCAAATACAATGGGTGTTCGCCTCATGAGGAATTTTGATAGCCCATATTTGTCGGTGAGTATTAAAGAATTCTGGCAACGGTGGCATATCTCGTTGTCAACATGGTTTAGAGATTATGTATATATACCGTTGGGGGGAAATAGAAGGGGGGCAAAAACATATAGGAATTTGATGATTACGTTTTTGCTGAGTGGTTTATGGCATGGTGCAGCCTGGACATATATTTTATGGGGGGGTATACATGGAGCTTATCAAATAATTGAAAACATAATTGAGAGATATGTTGGAAAGTATATAAAAATTCGGAAAACAAATATTATAGTACAGGGTTTTAGAAGTCTTTCGACATTTGGCTTAGTTTGTTTTGCGTGGATATTTTTTAGAGCAAATACAATAAAAGATGCCTTTTATATTATTGGCAATATGTTTGAGGGGATTTCCGAACCGAAAAATTATATAAAGGAGGGAATATTATTATTTGAGAATTATCATGTTATTGGTGTACTTATGTTTGAAATTGTTGTTCTTGTGATAATAGATATTTTTCAAAAATCGTGTGACTTAATAAATATGGTATCTGAAAAGAATTTCTTTGTGAGATGGTCAATTTATATTATTTTTTGCACAATAATAGTATTTTTGGCAAGCAGGGGTACAAGTACAGCATTTATTTATTTTCAATTTTAGGAGTAACGATGAAAAAGTTGACTGTAAAAGTATTTGGATTATTATTAGGAGTTATTTTGTTAGTACTGGAAATAAATTCACTCTGGGAAATGTATATGTGGAACAGTAGTACATATCGAAAAATGCCAGATAAGATAACTATTGCTAATACCGGATCATCTCATGGAGTGTTTGGTATTGATTATAAAGACTATGAAGAGAATGCTTTTAATTTTGCAATGATTAGTCAGTCTTTAGAATATGATTATGAACTTATAGACTATTATTCGGATCAGTTTTCGGAAGATAGCATACTTTTAATTGTTGTTTCATGGTACGCACTGTGGTATGACGAATTAGAAGAGGAATCATTTGAGTCAAAGAATACAAGATATTTTGCAGTACTTGACAAAGAGCATATGAGATTCAATGAAAATGAGAATAGTTATAGAAATAAGAATGTCCCTTTTATTAATGTTATAAACAGAGAAGTGGGGAACGTGTTTAAAGAAGGTATTAATGCAGGGAGTGTGGCAGAGGAAAAGACTTTAAGAAAAATAGGAGAGGAGAGAGCGGCAGCACATTTAAAATTGATAATCTCTGAAACAGGGGAAGTTCTTCCTGTTCTTGAGAATAACAGGGAGGCTATTATTAAATTAGTTGAACTTTGCAAAAGACATAACATCATTCCAGTTATAGTAACCACACCATATTTGAGTGAATATTCGGATAATTATCCGAAAGAGGTAAAAAATGTTTTCAATAGAACGATTTCTGAAATATGTGTTAATTATGAAATAGAACATTGGGATTTTTCGGAAGATGAACGTTTTTGTAATTCAGTGAATCTTTTTAGTGATACAGATCACTTGAATGGTGAGGGAGCTAAATTGTTTACTGGTTTAATAATGGAGAATATTCAAAGGGAATATTCAGTAAATATATGATATGAGATGAACTTGGAAGAAGGTTCAACAAGTATTGTCTTTTGACAGGCATTAATAGTCTTTGTGATATCATCTTTTAGGATGAGTGGCAACAATAATTCCTTTTAAAATCTATATCCGACCATTAATTGGACTTGTTGGTTGACGAGTAGAATTTTTAGCGGCTATATAAACAGGAGAACCGAGATGAATTTTATGAGGAAAGTTAAATTTATATTTTGTAGAAGTGAAAAAATTAAAAATAAAGAGATTATAGAGGAAAAACAATTACAAGACTTGATGAGGTATGTAATAGGAAATAAGTTGCCATTTATGATGGGGAAGATAGGGGGAACAGAGTTATTTATACTTCAGACAATTGAATTTTATCGGAAAAGATTGTATAAAATGGCATGCGAGCAAGGATGCAGGTGGTCTGGAATATATCCAGAGGATGTTTATATACTTAAACGGTTTACAATGGTAATGAAAGATGCTATAGGGGAGGCGGATATTTTATTACATTGGCAGAAATATTTTGAAGCATATTTTATCAATAGATATGGAATAAAAATAAAAGGAATATTTCGCGAATGGTTACTTGTTCCATGGGGAAGTGAGAATCCGTGGACTAAGGAGCTGAGAGGAAGAAAGGTATTGGTCATTTCTCCTTTTGAAAGTTCAATAAGAAAACAGTACCAAAAAAGAGAAAAATTGTTTAAAAATCAGGATATTTTACCTGACTTTGAACTTTATACATTAAAAGCAGTTCAGTCGTTGGGAGGGATATGCGAGGAGGGATATAAAGATTGGTTTGAAGCATTAGAAGTGATGATGCAGCAAATTGAAAAAATAGAGTTTGATATAGCACTAATAGGCTGTGGAGCTTATGGATTACCGTTGGCAGCAAAAGTAAAAAGGATGGGGAAAGTAGCGGTACACATGGGAGGGGATTTGCAGATGTTATTTGGGATTATGGGAAAAAGATGGGAAAAGAATCCAACGGTGCAAAAAATTGTAAATGAGTACTGGATATATCCAGAAAGATCAGAACGACCTGAATTTGCAGACATGGTAGAGGATGGGTGCTATTGGTGAGGTGAAATGTTTAGACAGATTATTTTGTATCATAAAGCTAAATAGAGAGGAAAAATCAAAGATGAATTGTAAGGAGAAGTTTAGAAATATTGTCGGAGATAAAAATTATATTAAACTTCGATCTTTAAAAAAAAGTATATTGAATATAAAAAAAAGGATAGTTTGGAATAAACGATATAAGGAGGATTTAAAAAATTATAGTATCGCAAATAAAAGAGAGGCATTTAGATTTGAAAAAAATAGTGAGTACAAAATATTAGGAGAATGGGAAAAAGAAGCGGGAACATTAGGACCATATTTCTGGCAGGATTTATGGGCAGCGCAGCATGTATATCGAAATAATCCTGAAAGGCACTATGATATAGGCAGCAGTATTAGTGGATTTATTGGTCATCTGACTTCTTTTAGAGGGACTAACAGGGGGGTATTTTTAATAGATGTACGACCGTTAAAGACTAAGATACCAGGTGTAGAGTTTGTGCAGGGTGATGCCAAAAGGCTGGAAAATATTAAGGATAATTCCGTAGAAAGTTTGAGTTCTTTATGTGCGCTTGAACATTTTGGGTTAGGACGCTATGGGGATGAAATAGATCCGGAAGGCTGTTTTAAAGCTCTGCGGGAGATGCAGAGAATATTACGCCCTGGGGGGGGTATTATATTTATCGGTCCCTGTGGGGCGCGAGCATGTGGAGTTTAACGCGCATAGGATATTTTATCCTAAAACGATCATAAATGAATTAAAAGAAATGGAATTGGTAGAATTTTCAACAACGGGTTTATTTGAAGATGGATTGCGTTGCAATGAAGATATAAATAAATATAATAATGTGGAAACTCATGGGCTTCTTTTTGGACTATTTGTATTTGTAAAGAAATAATGCTGGGACAGAGGAAAGCATAGGTGCATAGGAGGAAACAATAGATGACAGATTATAATATGGTTGCATCAAGAAAAGAACAGACATTACAATTATTCAATGTAAAATTTTTAAGAGTGTGTGCGTGCCTCGGAGTTGTATTAGTACATTTAGGTCAGAGAATAGAATTAACAGGCAAATTGAGGACCTTCACGGGCGGGGGGGTACTGGCGTTTACTTATTTTTTATTTTGAGCGGCTATTTGGGATTTTACTCGTATAACAAAAGAGTGAATATCAAGGAGTATTATTTAAAAAGAGCTTTTCGTATTATTCCATTGTACTATAGTGTTATATTTTTAAATATGCTTATGTATGGGGTATTTTGGAATTTAACGGAGTATGCCAAGCCTGTCGATAATTATAAGTTAGGGTGGTTAAGATATTTTTTGTTTTTAAATCAGAGTATTCCGGCATGGGATGATTTTTGGAAAAATTTAAATGCAACTTGGACAATTCCATATTTTATAATGTATTATCTTTTGGCGCCAATGCTATTTAAAATTATATCTTCATATAAGAAATCGGTATTATTTCTGGCGATTTGTTGGGGGATAAGGCACTTCTGGGCGTGGGATTGGTTTGAACCAATAAAAGGATTATACTATTTTGCGGTGGGGATTCTGGTTTATTATGCGATAGTTGAGAAAAAGGAGAATGTTACATATATAGGAATAGGACTCTATACCTTTTTGTTGATTCTTTTTGATAAAATAAACAGTGGTGTAATGGGGTATGTTAATTGCTTTGCAATTGTATTTTTGGCTTCATTTTATATTTCGACTAACTATGTTGGTTTGATGAATAATAAATTTCTGGTGAAATTGGATGAGTATTCCTTTACAATTTATTTGGGACATGCTTTCGTTATGGAATTAATGAATATAATCAGGAAGCTGGTTATTCTTAATAAAATAGAAGTGTTTTTGCTTTTTGGCACAGGAACAGTAATAGTATGCTTATTATTGCAAAAATGTATTGTAAATCCATTTATTATTTTTGAACGAAAAATGCTAAATTATATTGTAAAATAGGAGGTTTTAAAGGGCTTACAGAAGTTTTTGGCTCTTTTATCGGTAACAATTTAACATTAGAAGGGAAAGAGTAGGGCATATTAAATGAAAACGAAAATTATCCATATGTTATATGTATTTGATCGAAAGCAGAGAATAGCTCTTGTTGGCCTTACGATCATTATGGTGGCTAATGCAATATTAGAATTATTGGGAGTTTCGGCAATTCTTCCGTTTATAAACGCTATATTGCAACCAGAGATATTATGGGAGAACCAGTATATAAAACCGGTGATTAAATTGGTAGGTATAAACAATAATAGTCAATTGATTATAACTATAGGCATTATTATTATTTTTGTTTATGTTATCAAAAATATAATGTTAATATATATGACTAATTTGCAGTATAAATTTTCGTATTATGGTATACGGGATTTAGGAAATCAATTTATGAAATACTATCTTTCTAAGGAATATCCTTTCTTTTTTGGTCATAATACAGCAGAATTAATGCGGGATATTTCGAGTGATGTAGATATGTTTTATGCAACGGTGCTAGCATTTTTACAGTTTATATCAGAAATAATAGTATGCGCAGCATTAGTCATGTTATTATTTACAACTGATTTTTTTATCACAATAGGTGCCAGTGTTGCGTTAGGGTTAATGGCGTTTTTTTTCATGGGACATTACAAAAATATATTGATTGACCTGGGAAACCAGAGGCGACTGTATTCTTATAAAAAAACGAAAAGTATGCAGGAAGGATTTGGAGGGATTAAGGAGATTAAAGTTGCTAATCGGGAAAGATATTTTGCGGGAAGGTTTGAAGATGCAAATAATAAAAATGCAGAAGCAAATAGAAAGAATGTTTTTCTAAATGCAATACCAAAGCCTGTAATGGAGGTTCTATGCATTAGTGGACTGATGACAGTAATTTGCATTAGGATATATTCAGGAGTAGATTCAAAAGAATTTATCAGTGTATTAGGAGTGTTTGCGGTTGCGGCATTTAGATTGCTTCCTTCGGTAAATAAACTGTCAGGATATATTGGTAATATAATGCATAATGGAGTAGTAATTGACGAGATATATGATAAAGTAGTGGAGATGCAAAAACAGAAGAGACTGGAAGAGAAAGATTATACAAGGGCATATTTTGAAGATAAAATATCGGTAGAGAATGTATCTTTTAGATATCCGGAAACGGAATATAATGTATTAGAGAATGTGAGACTTGAAATTTTAAAAAATCAGTCGGCTGCTTTTATAGGACCTTCCGGGGCGGGAAAGACAACCATGGCTGACATTATTTTGGGCTTGCTTAAGCCGACAGAAGGGAAAATATTGGTAGATGGTAATGATATTTTTGGAAATATAAACGGATGGAGAGAAATTCTTGCCTATATTCCTCAAAATATTTATATGCTGGATGATACAATAAGAAATAATATTTCATTTGGAATGGAGGAAGATTTATGGAATGATGAAAGGGTATGGGAGGCACTTGAAGAGGCACAATTAAAAGAGTTTGTGAAAGAACTTCCGGAAGGGCTCGATACAATGATCGGTGAAGCGGGAATTAAAATTTCCGGTGGGCAAAGGCAAAGGATAGGCATTGCACGTGCACTTTTCAGGAGACCCAAGGTATTGATATTGGATGAGGCGACTTCAGCACTGGATAATGATACGGAGACAGCGGTTATGGAGTCTATAGAAAAATTGCAGGGCAAATTAACTATGATTATTATCGCACATCGGCTGACGACTATAAAAAATTGTGATGTAATTTATGAGATTAGAGATAAGAAGGCGAATATTAAAGGTAAGGAGGAGTTAGGAATATGAAAAAAATATTTGCGTAATGGAATCTTGTGCTGGTTTGGAAAGAGGTAATTAGATAGTGGTAGTAGTAAAAATAGGTGACGGATTAGGAAATCAAATTTATAATTATGTATGTGGATATGCGGTAGCAAAGCATAATAATGAGGCGTTAAAGTTAGATACATCAGAATGTGATAATTCTGCTTTGAGAGTTTATATGTTGGGATTTTTTGATTTGGATACACATATGAGAGAGTCTTTTCCCAATAAAACATTTTGGCAGAAGGTTTATAAAAGGTTGAGACGGAATATCAAATATCATGTAATATTGGAAAAGGATTATTTGAAATATGATGAGCAGGTTTTTAGGAAAAAAATTTTTAGAGATAAGTATTTACATGGATATTGGCAGAATTTAAAGTACTTTCAGATGTATCAGCCTGATATTATACGTCAGCTAAAACCTTCATATGATCAGAGCCAGGAGATGATAAATACCTGCAAATTATTGAGGGAAGAAAATACTTGTGCCATACATATGCGGGGAGGAGATATTGATATGCTTCCTGTGGGATATTTTGAAAAAGCTATTTCTTACATGGATAAGAGAAAAAACAATCCAACATATATTGTTTTTTCCAATCAGATGGAAAAAGCGAAGAAATATCTAAAAGATATGAAGGTTGCATATAAAACGATCAGCGATTACGGAGAGTTTTCAGATATTGATGAATTTTTTTTGATGTCATCATGCCAGGGACAGATAATATCAAATAGTTCTTATTCTAGATGGGCGGCATTAATAAGTGAAAACAAAATGGTTGTTGCTCCGGATTTAAAAAACTATAATGAAGTTTTGTACCCAAATGATTGGAATCTAATTTGATGTATGAAAAGGGTGGAAACTGAAGTGACTAAAGAAAAAGATATACGTAATTCCAATATTGAACTTTTAAGAATTGTATTGATGTTTGGCATTATATTAATGCATACTGTAGGTACAGAGGTAAACAAGAGCGCTTATATATGGATAAATGTTTTAGGAAATATGGGAGTCACCAGCTTTATTTTAATATCCGGATATTATGGTATTAATTTAAGGGTAGAAAAAATATTGCGATTGGATATAAGATTTATAGTTTATTCTCTATTAACATTATTTGTTTTGGTATGGGGGGGTAAAGAGGAATTTGGCTTTAGGGTATTATTAATGCATATAATGCCGATTATATCAAATAAATCATGGTTTCTCTCATGTTATATTTTTTTGAATATATTAAGTCCATTTTTAAATGAGTATATCAATAATTTGACAAAAAACAAATATAAGTTACTTCTTTTTGCAAATATTATATTATTTTTAGGGATTCCAACAATTTTTGGTTATGACCTAATGGGGCGGGCAGGAAAGGACTTGGTGCATATTGTAATAACATATTTTGTTGGCAGATATATCAGGCTTTGGATGGATAAGGAAATAAGGTGTTTTAAATATTCCAAATTATGGCTGGTAACTATTTGTGTATTGAACTATCTACTGACCTATAGCTATTATAGTATAAAAGGCACAATTACTATAGACTTTTATAAGGACAATAGCATTTTTATTATGGCACAATCAATTCTATTGTTTTGCTTAGTAAAAAAACAAAGTTTTAAACATAAAATCATTAATCATCTGGCTGGAAATGTGTTGTCTGTTTATATGTTAGAGAAATTTTCAGATTTTGTTATTTTATTATTTTGGGACTATACATTGTATGCAGGGGGAGATCTATGGGTATTGATTGTAGTTTTTGTAGTATTGTTAAAAATGTCTATAGCATTTATAATTAATGAAATTTATAAGTTAATATTTGGCGGGTTGGAAAATCGAACAGTAGATTTCTGGAGCGAAAAAGTGGAATCTGGTATGAGATTTTTGGCGCAGAAAGTAACTATTATATAAGAAGGGATTTCAAAAGATAAATGTTGGTTAATAATCGAAACTCCGGTATAGAGTTGTTAAGAATTATTTTAATGTTTGGCATTATCTTAATGCACACTATAACGACAAAGGTAAGTGAACCGATATATATTTGGATTAATGTATTAGGAAGTACGGGGGTTACCTGTTTTATTCTGATTTCAGGGTATTATGGCATCCATTTGAAAACGAAAAAATTGTTGCAATTGGACATAAGGTTTATCGTTTTTTCTTTATTAACGTTAGTTGTTATGGTATGGGGGGGTAATACAGTTGGGTTAAAGGCAATCGTATCAGGAGTTTTTCCGATTATTTCCCACAAATCATGGTTTCTCTCCTGCTATGTTTTCCTGAATATTTTAAGCCCGTTTTTAAATGAGTTTATAGAGACTATGCCGAGAGCCAGAATGAAGGCATTTATATTGACTGGCAGTGCGTTATTTTTACTGATACCGACAATCTTTGGCTTTGATTTGATGGGATTTGGCGGAAAGGATCTTGCTCATGTCATTTTAACATATTTTATTGGAAGGTATATCAGGCTTTATGCGGATGAGAGAATGAAAAATATAAAACATCCGGGATACCTATTTGTATTGGTTTGTATCATTAATTTTTTACTAAATTATAGTTTTTATATGATAACACATACAGTGAACTGTTATTACTCGAGAGATAATAGCATTTTGATTATGGTTCAGGCTATTTTATTGTTCTACATATTTCAGAATATCAAGATAAAAAGTAAAGTGGTTAACTATATGGCAAAGGGGGTACTGTCTATGCATATGTTGGAGACGTTTGCAACATATGTCATATTATTTGTATGGGACTATTCATCTTATGAAGGAGGAAAGTGGTGGGTATTGGTTGCGATGCTTGTTGTGGTGAGTAAAATGTTTTTGGCATTTGGAATTAGTGAAATTTACAAGTTACTATTCGCGAAATTAGAAAAGTATGGGATAGGATTTGTCAATGGGAGGATTGAAAGAGTTTTAAATTTTGTAAGAATTAAAATGATTTATGAATAGATTTGGTTCATTAGATGATCGATTGGCAAAGGGGAAGTACAAAGTGAATGATAGGAAAAAATATTTGATATGAAAATGATAATGGAAGATTTGGGTGGATGGGTTAAGAAACGCAGATGGAGTATAATGTCGTTTCTTTTACCGGTAATGTTGTTGATTTTGATAGGGGGGTATAGGACAATATCCATTTGGCGAGAAAACGTTATTAGTCTGGGATATGGATTGGCAGTATGTCTCTTTTTTTTTCTTATTTACATGATGCTTTGCGTGGAGATGCTTCTTTGTTGTATACTATGTGCTAGGCAATCGGTGGAAATATGATGGGAGTAACGACATATTATCTGTTAAGTCCATATAATATCGTATTTTTTTTACTGATATAGAACATTTATATATTGGAGTTGCAATTGTTCTAATGTTGAAGGTGGGCAGTTGCGGAATTTTTATGTTCTATAGTCTTACCGAGGAAGAGGGGACACCGGCGGCAGTTATATTTTTAACAGCATACGCATTGTCAGCTTTTGTAATCGCATACTGGACGAATATTATGTGGCTGGATGCAGTAATATTTTTGCCGCTTATGGTGTTGGGAATACGCCGTCTTGTAGACGGGAGAGGGTGGTATCTTTATACATTTATACTTGCGCTGGGGATTATAACAAATTTCTATATGGGATATATGTTGTGTATTTTTTCAGTCATTTATTTTGTATGTTATTTTTTGCTTATATCTGGAAGACGGAAAAATATTAAAGCTATTTTATTATATGTTATGAGTTCTTTGCTGGCGGGAATGTTGTCTATGTGGGTATTGCTGCCGACAATAAGTGCTATGCGAGGCGGAAAAGCAGATGCGGGAATAGAAGATTTGTTACAGTGTGCGAAACAGTTTGTGCGTCAATTATCTACACATGAAATTATTGTAGCAAACTTTTGCGGTGTGATTCCGGGAGGATTACCCCTTATTTATACCGGGATTTTTGTGATTCTTGTCATTGTCTGGTGGTTTTTGGGGAATGAGGATTGGAAACAAAAGGTGGGGTATATTTTAATGATTGCCACTATATGTTTTTCTTTCAAATATCGAAATTTGGATTATATTTGGCATGGTTTTCGATCGCCGGGCGGGTCGCCATATAGATTTTCGTTTTTGTATACTTTTTTAATTGCAGAAATGGGATGGAGAGGATATAAAGAACTGTCTGATATGGGGGAGAATTATGGTGGGAAAATAAAATGGCTGTTTGCCTGTGCATTGTTAGCAGTGGTAGTAGTAATAGAGAGAAAATATTTTTTCGAGGCGTGCTTTTGTTGATTTGTATTGAACTTTTTTTGAATGCTGAACATTTATACTTTCATTCAAGTCAATTTGAGTCTTCGACAGTAGATGAGTACACATCTTATGTTGAGAGGGTTACCCCGTTAGTAGAATACGTGAAAGATACAGATGGTTTATTTAGAACAGTTTTAACTGGAGAAGCAAGGCGGACTGGAAATGATTCATTTTTGTTTAATTTGTATGGGCTGGATTCATATACTTCTCAGGAGAAAGAGGATACCCATTTAATAGGTGAAAACTTAGGATATGCGACAAGTATTTTATATGGAATGCATTATAATGACGGAGCCACAATGTCGTCTGACAGCCTTTTGGGAGTGAAATATATTATTTCATCACAAAAGCCGGATGGTAATTATGCACAAATTAAAGAACAGGGTGGATTGGTATTGTATGAAAATGAAAATGCCATGCCAATCGCTTTTTTAACAAATAAAGATATTGAGAAATTAGAGGATGAAGACAGGGTTTTTGAATATATAAATAATCTTTTTCAAAGTACAAATGGAAATGTAGAACGAGGGTTATTTATTGACGAAAAAGCCGATTTCAGAGCGGTAAATTGCAAAAAAAATGATGATGGCACATATATATCGGACGGAATGGGCTATGTGGAGTATAGCATAAAACCTGAAATGAAAAAGGATGCGTATGTATATTATGTTGGTTCAGGAGCAGACAAAGTGTCTGCTTGGATAAATGGAAAAGAAGTTTTGATAAGTGAGCAAAAGGGAAGGATAAAAAAGCTTGGGGAATTGTCACCAGAGGACATGGTATATGTTCGCGTATACATATCAGAAGGTCAGACAGTGTGTACAGATAAAATAGAAATTTACAGTGAAGATATTAGTGTACTTGCGAAGCATGTAAGAGAAATAAGAGAAAAGGCAACAGAGGTTTATAAAGAGAAAGGAACAAAGACCAGAATTCAATGTGTGGTAAAAGAAGATGATTGCTATTTGGTTTGTACAGTTCCATATGATGATGGATGGCATATAAAGGTAGATGGGAAAGCGGCAGAAGTGCGAATATTACACATTTATTGGCAATACCCCTGACAGAGGGGGAGCATGAAATAGAACTTAAGTATTGGCCTGAAGGCTTGACTTTAGGAATTTGTATTTCTATAATTGCGATTGGAATAGTAATGATATGTATGATGAAGCAGCGGATGCTTTATCGATCAAACAAAATTGTTGTGAAGGAATAATTTAGAAGTGATGAAAAAGCAGAAAATTTTAATAGTCCATAATTATTACCAGGTTCCAGGAGGTGAAGATATAGTAATTGTAAATGAAAAACAACTGTTAGAAGAGCATGGTCATGAAGTAGAATTGTATACGCGGCATAATAATGAACTAAAAGATATGTTCGGTATACAAAAATTATGTATTCCATTTACGACGATATTTAATTGCGGGACATATCGGGAAATACAGAAATTAATCAGAGAAAAAAAGATTGATATTGTACATGTACATAATACATTGAATCTTATTAGTCCCGCAGTGTATTATGCGGCAAGAAAGTGTAATGTTCCGATTGTTCAGACTATTCATAATTTCAGATTACTTTGCCCGAAGGCGACATTTTATCGGGATGGCCATATATGTGAGGAGTGTCTGGAACGAGGATTATGGTGTGCTGTAAAATATAAGTGTTATCGGGGGAGCAGATTACTGACTCTTGCGTGTGTTGTTACTACAAAAATTCATCGAGCGACAGGAATCTATAAAAAACTGAACTATATTTGTTTGACAAGTTTTACGCGGGATAAATTATTATCTTTTAAACAGATCAAACCGAATAAAGTCTATATAAAACCCAATTTTACTTATGATTATGGAGGAGGAACAAGCGCAGAGGACTATTATGTATTTGTAGGGAGAATAGAAGAAATTAAAGGCGTGGACATGCTTGTAGAAGCATTTAAATTGATGCCAGACAGAAAATTGAAGATGTTTGGGAAGGGAGAACTTGATAAAAAAATATCAGAAAAAATAAAAAAACAAAGTATAAAAAATATTGAAATGGAAGGGTATCAATCACATGATAAAATACAGGAAGCCATACGGCAGGCTAAAGGATTGATTATGTGCTCCCAGTGTTATGAGTCGTTTGCTATGGTTGTAGTGGAAGCGTTTAGTGTAGGAACACCGGCGATTGTCGGCGATATTGGCAATATCAGAGATTGGGTGAAGCCAGGGAAGACAGGGGAAAGATTTACATATAACTCTTCAAAGAGCCTGGTGGAGGCAATAGCCAGATTTGAGGCTGGGAACATGGAAAATTACCGAAGGAATGTGTATGATTTTTATAAGAGTAATTATACGCCGGAAAAAAATTATAAAAGATTAGTTGAAATATACGAAGCGATAAGTACTCAAAATGGGGAGGGAAAACGAAAATGTTACAATTGCTATTAAGTTGGATGTATATTTTTATCAATGTATTTATTTTGGCGACAGGAATAAAAGTGTTTTTAAAGAGGGTGCTGAAAGCCGACATCAAGGATTATGATATATTGTTGCTTTTGGCGATAGCAATGCTGACAGTTTATGCGCAGTTTTTTAGCCTCTTTTCAAAATTAGGGTTGGCGGCGAACTTGTTTATGATATTGATAAACACAGCAATAGCGTGGATATCAAGAAATGAGATTAGAAGATGTTTATATTCTTTTGGTCATAAAAAACATCGGAAAATGGTTGCTATATTTTTTATAGGTTTGACAATCGTGATGCTGGCTAATTCATGTGGTCCTAATGTACATGTTGATACAGAGCTTTATCATGGACAGGCGGTACGCTGGATGGAGGAGTACAGTGCGGTAAAGGGGCTTGGAAATATTTTCAGAAGAAGTGCTTATAACAGCAGCTTTTTGTGCTTGCAGGCACTTTTCAGTTTTAAATTTGTGTTTGGACAGTCTATACGTAATATGAATGGTTTTTGCTCATTACTTATGTTTGGTATTGTGTTGAGTACTTTGAAAATATGGGACAAGAAACAGTTTTTTGCGTCGGATTTATTGAAACTGATTATTTTATTAATGTCTGCAGTTACAGATTCTTTTACATCGGTAAATACAGATTTATTTGCAATGGAGTTGGGAGTATATATTTTTGCAAAATGGCTTTCCTGCATGGAGGATGATGATAAAGAACCAATACGGTACAGTCTGCTGAGTATACTGGTGGTTTACGCAACAACACTAAAGTTATCAGCAGCATTCATGATAGTGTTTGTGATATTGCCGGCGTATCTGTTGATTAAGGAAAAAAGGTGGAAAGAAATTTGCATCTGTATTATGGGGGGGTAATTGTCATAAGCCCTTTTCTGATAAGGAATGTTCTGATCAGCGGTTATTTGCTATATCCTTATGCTGGAATAGATTTATTTGCGGTAGATTGGAAAATGAGTGCAAAAGAGGTGACGGCAGATGCGAAAGAAATTATATATTGGGGAAGAAATATGCAGGGATCAGGTATTGCGAATCCAACATTTATCCAGTGGTTACCGAGGTGGTATGAGGGCTTGGATTTACCATATAAAATTTTTTTCGCAATCAATATTATAATGATACCGGGTGGCATAATTTGGGGGATATACGAGGGATTAAAATATAAAAATTGGAGGAGAATGATAATTCAAGTGACCCATATTGTTTGTTTGAGTGGATGGTTTTTTTCGGCACCACTTGTGCGTTATGGAAAGGCATGGTTGTTTTTGGGATGGGGCTTGCCGATAGCGCATATTGCTCAATATATTGGTGAGAGAATACAGAAATGGAATAGTAAATGTTATATACGAATGGTATATGTCGGCCTGTTGTCAGTGATAAGCATTTCGTTTATGAAAGATATACTATTTTGCACAACAATAGTGAAAAATACATTGAAGGGGGATAGATTTGCCTATTACATAGAACAAGCTGATTATAAGGAACTAAAAAATGATGCGTTTTCATGGAATGGGATGGTGTTTTATGATGAATCTACATCTGGATCTACGGGGTATCATGACTTCCCTGTTTCGGTGCCATGGATTTTGGAACGTGTGGAATTAAGAGGAGGCAGTATACAGGATGGTTTCCGGCTTAAGAATGGCAAAGAAAATTAAACCAGTAAAAAGAAGGTATTCGAGGAAATGAAGAAAAAATTAATAATCTTTCATCCGACGATAGCGCCCTACAGAGTAGATTTTTTTAATGATTTATATGAAGGGTTTTTGACGGAAATATTTTTATATTACAGAAATTTGAAAAGTCAAAAATTTAATTATGAAGAGATTGAAAAAAAATTTTTGTTTATACCGCATTATATGAAAAAAATGATTAGTTTTGGAGATCGAGAAATATATAAGGGGAGTATAAAAGAAATATTAAAAGGCAAACCGGATATTGTTATAGTCGGGGAATATGGTTTTGGTACTTGGGCTGTTGTGGTAGCAAGAGTTTTATCCAAGAGAAGATTTAAGATTATTTCTATCTGTGACGACAGTGAAAAAATAGCTGTTGAATGTGACGGTTTAAGAAAATTTTCGCGGGATTTATTAATCAGATTTCTTGATGGATTAATTCTTTGCAGTTATAATACAGAAAGATGGTATAAAAAGTATTTTAAAATAGAGACATTTGTCTTCCCGATTATCAGAAATGAAAGGGAATTCAGGGAGGAATTAAGAAAAGCAATTCCTCTGGCAAATAGAAAAATTCGAGAATATGCTTTGGGTAAAAAACACGTTTTTGTTTTTATAGGGAGATTGGTAAAGGAAAAAAATGTAGAATATTTAGTTACATCATTTATCAGAGCCAGTAGACAATATAAAGATATTAGATTATTTATTATTGGGGAAGAAGATAATAATTATTCGGGAATGAAAGACAGGTTAAACAGTCTAATTGACGAAGGTCAGGCTGATGAGCAGATTCAATTGTTGGGAAGGCTGGAGGGGGATGAACTGAACGCATGGTTTAATATTGGACAGGTTCTCGTTCTGCCAAGTGTATATGAACCTTTCGGCGCAGTGACAAATGAAGCTCTGCTGGCGGGACAATATGTGATGGTGTCTAAAAATGCAGGTTCGGCAGGACTTGTTAATCAGAAAAACGGAGAAATTCTTGATATTTACAGGGAGTATATTGATTTTCGTGAAATTATAGGTAGATTAAACCCACTCCCAGAGCAGCTTGAGTTGAGGGAAAGCAAGATGCCGTATTCCTATAATGAGTTGATGAATGGTTTGAAGAAATGGATGAATGAGTTATAATAAGGAGACAGGTATGGAGAGAAAAGAAGAATTGTTGAAGAAGCTACAGGAAGCAGAGTATAAAATACTGGAAGATATTGATAAATTATGCAGAGAAAATGAGATTCAATACTTTATTGCTGATGGAACTTTGTTGGGAGCTGTAAGGCATGGTGGGTTTATTCCCTGGGACGACGATATTGATATAGGGATGCTGCGAAAGGATTATAAGAAGTTTATAAAAATTGCCCCGAGGTTATTGGATGAAAAATATACATTAGAATGTTGGGAAACGAATCAGTATTATGGTTATGGTTTTGCAAAGGTAATGAATAACCAAACAAAATTTATTGATGCGGTCAGCGAGAATGTAAAGTGTTGCAAAGGGATATATATTGATGTGTTTCCGTATGATGCAATGCCGGAGAAAAATATTAAAGCATATAGCTTTTTGCTATGGAACCTTGGTAAATTGATTCAAATGAAAAATGGGTATGAGAATTGGAAATCTTATATGGCGAATCATAGCGTTGCTTTATATAGACCATATATATTATTATCAAAATTGTTTAGCAGGAAGTTTCTGATAAGAAATTATCAGAAGATAGTAAACAGATTGAATAAATTATATCCGAATAGTAAAATATGTTTTGAGAATTTTGATGGGGGGATGTTAAAACTAAATGTAGAAAGAGAGTGGATAAAGAAGGTAAAGCCAATTCAATTTGAACAGGGAACGTTTTGGGCACCTGTTTTTGCGCATGAGTATCTGCAGTCGTTTTATGGGGATTATATGAAACTGCCTTCTAAAGAAAAGCAGAAGAGTTATCATGACAGGGAAAAGATAGAATTTGAGGATTGTCAATGAAAGGGGATGTATTACGTCTTAAGAAGACAGGAATAAAGATCAATGGAATAGAAAGCCGGAGAGAATTTTTCTTTTACGGTTTTGTTCTCTGTTTTGCGGTATCGAAGGCATGGGGGCTGGACTCGGCGGATGACAGTTATAAATTATTGGCAATGGGGGGGCTGGGATTTTGGCTGTCAGTGTTGCGAGATACAAAATTTTCATTAAAAGAATATATAAGTATGATATGCCTTTTGGTGGTCGGAGCAAGTTCTCTTTTGTTTTCAGGGAAGGTAGGAGTGCTTTTTCCTTTTTTATTGTTTACGGCAAGTAAAGATATTGATATTGAGGTAGTATTAAAGCGGCTTTCTGGTATTTGGTTGGGTGTTTTGGTGTTTAAGACATTTTTAGCATTATCAGGGGTTGTTGGGACGACAGTTATCATTCAAAACAGATTATTTATGGATAATGCTCAGCGATATGATTTGGGATATGGACATCCTAATTTATATCATGTTGTTTTTTTTATAGGGGTATCTTTATTTTGTTATACTCATCAAAAGTTAAGGATAATGTATTATATTGTTTTTTTTCTTTTGAATTTGTTAGTGTACAAGCTTACTTATAGTACAACAGGATGGGTGCTGACGGCTTTATCGATTTTAGGGTTTGCAGTAATTACATTAATAGAAGATCATTGTGTTAAGTATTACGTATTATCGCGTTTTCTGGGAATGCTCTGTGTGGTTCCGATGATTATGTCCTTCCTATTAGCTTATTTATATAGAGGGGATAGTAGTGAATGGATTAGAATAAATAGTTTTTTAACCGGAAGGCTAAATTGGAATTATATGTATATTCATAAGTACTCTGTACCGCTTTTGGGACAAAGGTTCGACAACAGGGTCCCCAACATGCTGGACAATGCTTATATTTTTATTTTGTATAGATATGGAATAATTGTATTTAGTATTCTATTTGTTGGATATGTGCTGGTTTTAGTTAGGTTGGTTAAGAAAGATGATATAAGAAAAATATTATTCTGCTTTATTTTTCTCATATATGGCTTTATAGAGCAGTTTATCCAGAACTGTTTCATGAATTTTTCAATGTTCTTTTTATGTGAATTAATGTGGGAGGTGACAAAAGATAATGGAAAAGAATCGAAAAACAGAAAAAACGATAGATGTTGATGCGTTGATCAGATGGGGTATGAGGAAGTGGCGAAGTGGTACTTTGCTCATTATTGTAGCTATGATTATTGGGGGATGCCTGGGAGTATTTGGACAAAGGTTGGGGCAGAATGCTAAACAGACCGAAGTTTTATCATCAGAGGAGAAAGAGGAAATAGATGAGTATTTGGAGTATAATTTATACAGGCTAAAAGTGCTTGATATAATTGATATGCTTGAAAAAAATATAGAGGGAGAACTTTCTGAAATACCAGATGAAATGGTGGCAGATGGGAATATAGCAGAAAAGATAGCAGAGCCCTCTGATGAAATGACGTTGCTTGAATTATACAGGACATATTACAATAGTGTCGCCACGAAACAAAATAATATGAAAATCAGTTTTACTGATAGCCAAATTGCATATTTGGATAGCTTAGCGGAAGATAAAAAAGATGATGAATTCGATACCATATCAATAATAAAATACGGAGTGAAAATAAGTGTTCTGTTTGGAATGGTTGCAGGCGGCATTTGGATATTTGGGATGATGTTTGTCTTTGGCTTTAATAAAAAAATAAAGAGCAAGGAGGATATATTGTTTGTCTGCGGAGATATTCCGGTTATAGAAGGGATGCGTGGTATTGTAGATGCTGGGAAAGTGAAGTTTGAAGATCAGAGGGGTCTGAAACAGTTGTTTTCAGAAAAGAAAGTTGAGATTATTTATCTGGCAGATGAAAGAGGGATTGGGATAAATAAATGGGATGATGAATTAAAAGAACGCCTGAACTTCGGGGAGGATGATAAAGCGGTAGCTGTTTTGGCGGCGGAGATAGGAGTGAGTTTGTATAAGGATGTTAAGGCGGCACAAGAAGAGTGGGGGGAGAGGATGGTTGGATGTTTGTGTGTGAGGTAAGATTTTTCGAAAATAGATTTTAAAAAACAAAAATCATCTTGACGGCTATAATAAAAACAGCTAAAATGGTTTCATTAAACAAAAATATTTTTTGCTAAAAATAAATTTTTAAACCTTAAATTGAAATGAAATATTTTTGATGAAATAAAAATATTCAAAATGGAATATTACTAACATGAATGGTTTTACAGACGAATTAAAAAAAAAGATAACAGGACGAGTTATTAAGGAGTTAAAAAATGTAGGCTTAACGCAGAACGAGCTCTTGCGTTTATGCGATAATACAGGAATAAGCATTTCACAGTCAAGTCTATCAAAAATCTGCTCTGGTGGGAAAATTCCGAATTTAGCTGAAATGACAGCTATCAGCAAAGTGGTTGGCAAATCTATTGATTATTTTATGTGGGGGGATGATTGCAAAGAAGATTTTTGCGAAACCCACGATTCAGTCTTACATAATTCAGGTGAAGAATTGGAGATTTACAAAGGAATATACAATCTATATTATTTGTCGACCGCTGTGGGGGAGAATAAATTATTACACGGTATATTAAACGTGCAGGAAGAGCATGGAGTGTTTTGCCTTGAGCTTGGTATCCACACCGGAGAGACGGATAAGGAAGGGAATCGTATAATTAAACAGTATGTCGGTAGAATTTTAACATGCTCCCGACTAGGGGCTGCTTATCTGGTTTTTAAAAGTGAATCTATCGGGGAAATGTGTATGATTTGCCTGCGGCATAGAAGTTATAGTACGATGGAGGTGGCAGAGTGCCGTGTGGGCTTAGCATTGACAATCAGTGCCGGAGAGAAGAAGGAGCCAATTGTACATAGGTGCGTATTGGTAAGAGAAGAACTTGATAAAGAGAGAATTGAGAAGTTACGCCCATGGTTGTATATGATCAGTGATGATATAAGAATTGAAAAAAATAAATGGGAAAGACTAATAGAAGATTTTAAAAAACGTTATAATGGACAAGCTGAGGAAATTGAAAAAATGGAAAAGTATGCTTTACATAAAGAGTATATGGAGCTCGATGCAGGTGTATTGCAAAAACAACTTTCCGCTGGCCAACAAACATTGGAGTTTTTGTCAGAACTGTATAAGATAGCTGATAATGAAAAGAATTATACAATACTTAGTGACGATGATATACGAGTATATAAAAGAATTGTGGGAGTTGAAGACGAAGGAGCGGTCACATGTCTGGGAGCGGAGAGCATATAATAGTATTAAATTTTTAAAAGTGCGAGAAGAAAGTGGAAGTAAAAATGAGATTTAAACTCAGGTCTGTAAATATTACACACGATATACTGCATAGAATAGATTTTTTCTATATTGCGGAGTTGTTTCGCTTTATGGGGATTTTAGTTTGTGAAAATATATTGTTTGACAACGATGGCAAGGGTGAAAATCTGGAAGGGAATGACGCGCAAAGTACAGTATATAGTGCGGAAATATTTGTAGGCAAACATTCAATCAATGCGGCGGAGGCGGGGGCATTGGGATGTTCTGTGGAAGAATATCAAAATAAATTAAAAGTGTTATCTGATGAAGTGATATATTTATATAATAATAAGTATATACAGGCCCAGTTGGCGCTACAAAATGCAGGAGATTTTTTGCCGAGATTTATTTTGTGCCATGAAAAACGCAATATGCAAAAGGGTATATTGAACAATTTTTTTGTAGATGTATTGAATTCGGTTTATACTGAGAGTGATGAGGAAGGTGTCAGTGCCGGGCAGTTGAAAAAACTGATAGATATATATGTAGACAATGAGTTATGGCTGCATAGTATGAATATGCAGTATTATGCACAGCGCAAATCTGATGCAATTTCGAAAGCGAAAGAAAACTTTTTGTCTGCCTATGAGGCACTTAGAAGAGTGCTTATGGATAGAAGTACCATGAAGGCGGAAAAACGTCTGTATGAGTATGCTTTATTGTGGTGTGAAGTAAAAATAAATAATGCGTGCAATTACGGAAAAGAAATTTTGTATTTTCCTTTGGAAGACTTGGCAAAAGATTGCAGAGATCTATGTGCTTCCTACCCTGATTTCAGTAATGCAAAAGTTTTAACTGGCCTGTGTTATGAGCCTTCATCTAACAGCGCCAATGAGGCATTGGCGGCGTTTGAGAGTGCATTAAAGGAACTTCAGGGAGAGTGTTTTTCATCTGCTGTTTATTACTGGATGGGAAAACGATACGAGCCATATTCTAATAGAAAAGAATTGGCGAAAAAGGCGTATAGTTTAGCTTATCAAAAGAAGCCTAAATTCCGCAATATTTTTAAACTGGCTGTTGCTGCAAAGGACAGTGGTGATAATGAAAAGGCATTAGAGAGATTTGATGAAATTCTTGAAAAGCTCAAATTAAAAGAGAAACTTCATTTTTTAGATCCATTGGAGATAGAGTATCAATTCAAAATATGCGTGCAAAAGTGTTATATATATTATAGAGATGATAATGTAATAGCGGCAATTAAAGCAGGGGAAGAAGCGGTAAGAATTAAGAATGTAGTAGATAACCAGGAAATTAATAATACAGAAAATTTGTTTTTTGATAAGTTTTATGGAGGAGGTTCAGATGAATACAGAAAAATATTATCAGAACGTTTTAGCGTAAATGTGGTATACAGAATGCTTTCGGAGTGTTATTCAAAAATTTTTAAAGAGGATAAAGCCAGAGAGTACCGGGAAAGAATAGTGGACTAAAGCAGGAAATGGTGGGGGATTATGGGAAATACAAGCGATAAATTGGTTATCACTTTGGAAAGAGATTTAGATGGTAGGGGTGGAGAAGATCGAAAGGATCTTGAATTTGATTTATATATAAGAATATGTGAGGAAATGCTGAAGGCCATTCTTGAGACCATCAGATATAATAACCAAAAAAATAGTGGAGAAAAATTGCGCAAAAGTGGATTGGGCAGTAGCGAAAAAAGTTATATTGAACCGCTTGAACGCAGTAATATATTCGCATTTATTGGCGAAAGGGGTACCGGAAAGACGACGGCTGTCAATGAATTCTGTAAGTTGTTAGCGAAATATCATCATAATGTGAAACCCTGGGAGGAAAAGGTATTACAAAATGATATAGTAACAGAAGAAAAACAATTTTATATATTGCCTCCAATAGATGCGTCTGTACTGGGGGCTAAAGAAGATTTAATAGAAGTGATACTTGCGAGTATGTATCAGAATTTTCAAAGATTGAAAAATAAAGAGGCAAGGAACCAGAATATTTTTGAGGAACGAGTTATACATGAGTTTGATCAGGCTTACAGGGAATATATCTGTGTGGGAAGACATGATAAGCAGGCAAATCTGGGGGAGACTATGCTTGTAAAGCTGAATAGTGTCTCTAACAGCTTGAAAACAAGAGTAGCTTTCAATACTTTGATTGAGCATTTTTTGGAGTATATGTGTGGAGAGGGGTACAGAGAAAATTATTTGGTAATAACGATAGATGATTTGGATATGAATCCTAAGAACGGCTATAAAATGCTGGAGCAATTACATAAATATCTGGAGAATCTGAAGGTTATTGTGTTGGTGGCCATCAGGTACGAGCAGGTTAAGACAATGTGCCAGAAGTATTTTCTGGATAGTATGATGCCAAAGAGCGGAAAGAATTTTGATGATGTTTATTTAAGGTTTCAAAAGGAAGCCAGGAAGATCAGTGATGATTATCTTTTGAAGGTATTGCCGATATCTAACCGAGTGTATTTGCCGGAAAGAGAGCAACTATACTTAAATGGCATGGTTAAATATAAAAATTCGGAGGATAAGGAACTTCCGGTGAAAGAGTTCATTTTAGGCAAAATTGCTGCTAAAATGAATATTTTTTATGATGCCAAAGGGATGAAAAAGCATTTTTGTCTGCCACACACCGTAAGAGAGTTGGTTACTTATGTGGCATTTCTGGATTCTTTATTGTCGGTAAAGGATATGGAAGAACAGAGCGGGGCGGATAAAAAGAAATTAATATACTTGTATGATGAGAATTATGAACGCTTTAACAATGATATTGAAAAAAGAATGGCTCTTGGACTGCTAAACGATGATCAGTGGAGAGTATATCGATTAATCAGAGATAGAAATATCGAACGGCGTGCCAGATATACGGTCAATTTTATCAAGTTGTGGATAAAAGAAAAGGAATATATTGAGCCAAATAAATTTTTGCCTGACATATTTGATGAAAGTAATTATTGTTATGCAGATTTATTGGAAACATTGTATCGGCTGGGAAGAGAAGATTATGAGGATAAGGTTCTGGTGCATTGCATTTTGGCATCTTTTACCTCTGAGATGGTTAGGGAATATTACAGGTATAAGAATTGGGCAGATATAAATGGGAAAGATGAAGCGGTGAAGCGATTGCGTTGTTTTAAGGGAAAAACATTTGGTGGAGAATGGTTTAACAGAGTTTTGCCCAAAATGGTGTTGCTTGATGGGACAGAAGTGGGAATGGGTATTTCTGAGAAATCTGGCAGTGGATATGCAGAAATACTACAAATAAAAAAAGGGAGAAGTGTCAATATGGAGGAATGGCTGGCAGATATATTGCCCAGAGTTGTACCATATATAGAGTGTCTTTCACTGTTTCTTTACAACATTCAGGATGATGTGGAGGAATTAGATGTTGCCAGATGGAAATTTGAAATTGATAAGGGAAATGATATTAGTGGGGAGTCAGAGAGCCTGGTAATTATGTATGATATAAATGAAATTGGCTTTGATTTTTTTGGATTTGTCGGGAAGGAGTTGGATAAAAAGGGCTCTAAAAATTATGGAGCCAGCCTGTATTTGGAATTGGTAAAAAATCTGAGTATATTTATGGAAAAATACTTATGGAAGAAGAAAATAGAATTCAATCAAATAAAAAGATTTATTGGTAGGATGGAAAGAAATGCAAAGAAAAACTCAATATGGTTTGGTTCTGAATTTGGGAAACATACCATCGGGCAGGAAGCAGTATTTCCGTATTATGATCTGGATATGTCGTATAATGTAATGAAACGGGTGAGAAGGAAACTTAAGGAAAAGACAAGAGTGCAGGCAGAAAATATTTGTAATTATTTCAGGGAGATTTATGGATATGTTGCAGAAAATCTATATGAAGAAGAGCAATTTTACAAGAAAATTGAGAAAGATGAAATAAGTTGCACCTTATTTGATAATTTTGTGAATTCTCCTTTTATCAAAGCGTTTGGAATAAAAATAACAAATCCTGCAGTAATAAAGGGATATAAGGGGTTTAGAACAAGTAGAAGGTTAAGGGGAGAGAGGGATAATATTTTTTTAAATGAGATGCTTGTGAATTTGATTAAGAGTTTATCAGTGAGTGTTTCATCAGAGATAGACAAACAAATGATTGAGGAATAAAACATAGGGAGAAATCGTGTACAATTTGGATAATATTGTGCGGATATACTTCAGCTCTGTGTCCGCACAAATGATTATTAAGAATAAAATAAATTATAAAAAGTTTTCTGCAGATGAGTTTAGCAGATTAGCCAAGGCATATATTCAACAGTATAGTGAGACCGAAAGTCAGCAGTTATATGAATATATAAAAGATGGTGGAAGCGAGGAAGGGCATCCCTTTGCGGGCGAAGCAGGCAGGTGCGGACTGAATGTTTTTGCGGCTCTGGAGGAATTGTCTGACCAACTTTTGACAAAAGAAAATAATAAAGTATGCTGTTGTTATAATAATCTGCTCAGGTTTCGTGAAATTACGGGGTATATCGAGGAAGATCTGTTAGTGTGCGCCTATCTGGCAGTACGCTGCAAACGATTGGGGGAGATTTGTTCAAGGTTTAACTGGAATACGACTGTCGGTCATAATAATGTGCAGATGCGGCGGATTTTGGAGCGGGGGATTTCCGAGAACCATTTTCATTTATATGGTTCGGCACCTCCGTTCCATTTAATGTGGCTCTATTTCATGAATCATATATGCGATTTGGTCCTTGCCGGTTTTGCCAAAGCGGTTGAACAGAAGCAGAGAGTGACAAGAGAGCATTACAGTATCTGGTATTCGGAGGATTCCTTTTTACGGCGTATCTTAAAAGCGGCATTGATAAGGCGGCATCTTATTAAGCGATTATTTTATGAAAATTCCGGTCTGAAAGAAAAGAAGGATGCAGTTGAGGAATTTATAGATACCAATCTGGAGGATTTGCTTACAGGGGAGAATATAGAGATTTACTGTAAGGAAATACAAAATGGTATTGATAAGTTCAGAAATTGTGCGATTTTGAAAGGGGCTGATGCCACAGTAGATTATGCGCTGTGGGTGTCATGCCATGGGGCTGGAACGGAGGAGTATGATAAATGGAATATAGGTGAGCGCTGGCTGATATATCAAATGCTGATAAAAGAGATGGATGTGACACAAAGATGCTTTTCGGCGAGAGATTTTCAGCTGTTTTATGCATATTTGGTTATCAAGCAGAGTGTGCGGGGCGAAGTAATTCAGGTGAACAGCACAGTGGGATTTGAAAATTTTAAGATATACAGTAATCGCAAAAATTTTTATCCTGACTATCAGAAAATGATTAAAACGGCAATATACGGAAGCATTGAGAATGGAAATATAAGAGCGCTGGAGATGCGTATAACGCCAAGTGAAAATGCCTGTGATAATGCGAAGAAAATAATAGAGATAGACCGGATTGTTACAGAAATGAATCAGGCGATGAAGCGCTGTAAATATTCGGGGGTGGACTGGAATCACTATTATGTATTTCATTTTTCCAAACAGAAGGATGAACCTCTGGGAAAACGGGGAGATTTCAGTGGATATCGCTGCAGGCATTATAAAAAGCGAAGGCAATTGGAAAGACAGGCTGATGCAATTTATTTTCTTCGGGAGCGATACAGGGAAGCGGCGTCAGAAGTGCTGGGCATAGATGCCTGTTCGCAGGAAATCGGCTGCAGGCCGGAGGTTTTTGCGCCTGTATTTCGGTTTTTGTCGGAGCATACAGTGGAAGATATTTTTGGGGTACCGAGGGTAAGTCAGCTAAAAAAGACTTATCATGTGGGGGAGGATTTCCTGGATGTGGTAGATGGACTGCGTGCGGTAGATGAGGCAATTCAATTTTTGAACCTGCAATGCGGTGATCGAATCGGGCATGGTACTGTTCTGGGAATTGATGCAAAAAGGTGGTATGAATTTAAACAGAATACAATAGTACTGACAAAACAGGATTATCTGGACAATGTTGTTTGGCTTTACCATAAACTGGTGGAATATAAGATAGAAGGACAGGAAATTTTACTGGAAAGGCTCCTACAGGATTTTGAGTGTTATTTTTCGGAAATCTATCTGCATATGGAAACGGGAGAGCGAAATATAGGATATTTTAATATATATACCTATTATGAAGCCTGGAAACTGAGAGGGGACGAGCCTGAATTATATGCAGGGAGATATTACGATAAAAGTGGAGTTTATACAGGGAAGGAATGGCTTGTTAACAGAAAGTTTCCGGAAAAATTTTCAAACAGGGAGAGGGAGGATATAGGATATTTGTATTATCTCTACCATTATGACTGGGATGTGAAAAATAACGGGGCAAAAAGTGTTCAGATCTATATTTCTCCGGTATATGTAGATGGCGTTGTCGCTGTCCAAAAGGCGATGTGCAAAGAATTTGCGTCCAGGGGAATAGGAGTGGAGGCAAATCCTTCTTCTAATTTGACAATCAGCACAATGCAGGATTATGCAGAACATCCTATTGTAAGGCTGTATAATAAGGATATGACATGGAATATTGAAAAGCTTCAGGAGTGCCCGCAGGTCAATATTTCGATTAATACAGATGATAAGGGAATTTTTCATACTTCTCTGGAAAATGAATACGCATTGATGGCGTGTGCAATGGAAAAAGTAAAAGATGAAAAGGGAGCGCCGATATATGACCGTCAGATGATATATCATTGGATTGACAATATCAGAGAGATGGGAAATTTGCAGAGTTTTTGGGAGAGGGAAAATGAAGTGGAGAAAATGAGATATGAAGAAGTTTAGGGGGATGGATAATGGATAGTTTACTTGAAAAAATAACCTTGTATGATATTTTGGGATATCTGTTTCCGGGCAGTGTTTTGATGGTGATGTTGTTATTTACCTATAACGAATGGATGTTGGAAGTATTGGATAAATTTGGAGATAATACTGGGATGTTGTACGTTGCGTTTATTTTAACCAGTTATTTAGTTGGAATAGCGGCATCTGAGATGGCAGGTATTGTTATAAGAACTTTTATGGAAATAAAAAAAGTAAAGTTTATCAAAAAAATGAAAAAGTTAATAGAAGAGGCGGCTGGATTTATAAAACGAAAACTTCAGTGGGAAGAGTGCGAGAAAGATAAATTATTGGAAAAGCGGATGGTTTCGGCATTGAAAAAATCGGGTATAAAAGATGATGAGAAAAAAATTAGAGAAAATATAAAAAATAAATCGATAAATCATTATATATCATATATGTATGGCAGGGTGCAAAGCAGTCCTGAATATAAAAGAATTCACAATTATAATTCGGTATATGTGATGTGTAAAAATATGGTTATTGTTTTGATTGTTGGAGAGGCGATAATGTATTGGAATTATGCATCTAATATTTATATATACATAAGCTGTTTTGTCGTATGCATTTTGTTTATGATAAGATGCTATAGGTTTTCAGCGAAGACAAAGTTTTATGCAATAATATGGTTTGTTGAAAAATTTGAGAAAGAAAATTGAAATGAAATATAAAAAATTTTTTATATTTTGTTTGTACAGGCAGCGCTTACAGATTAATGCCTTTATTGTAAAAGTCTCAATCTCTGCAAATGGATATTTAGTACAACGGGAAGGCTGAACGGTTGCTAAATTTTAATAATTTTGCTAGGAGGATATTGTAATGAGGTGCCTTGTGTGATATAATATATATACTTTTGGTATAAATTTGGCGATTTTGCATAATAAAAAATGATGCAAGATGTGAAAGGTTGTACAAAATTATCATCGATACGGTTCTGCCATATGACAGTTTAGACAAATAAAAAAAAGATACACGAAATAGTTCAAAATACGTCCCATCTGTCGGAACGATTTAGGATAATTTGTGTTAATTGATGACGCAGATAGAGGGAAAGAAGTATTTGGGGTAAAATTTGTAAAATAAATTATTATTATCTTATATAGAGGGCAAACAAGAAGTTTATTTTTATGGCCAGTATTCAGAGAATAATATGTGGGATGGAAATTGTGTCTTAAATGTTTACACAGATTATAGACTGCAGATTATCACGGAAGCTGTATATGATAATGGGAAACTTCAGGAATATCAGTAGGTATATCCTTTTATCACAAAATCCGGCGTTGAGGTGTGGTGTATTTCAAAACGCAAATGTGAAGAAAAGGGAAATATGGGAGATAGCTGGAACTATTTAAAAGAGAAAGATATTGTGAAAGAATTTGAATTGGAAAATGTTCAACCACAGGATATATTGACTGTTAGTCAAGTGCGGGAAAATATAGAAACGACTGTTGAAGGATTCTATCACGGGCTTACATCAAATGGGGCGTATAATGATGACGCGGGGGAAGCTTATTTAGTCAAATTTTCTTTAGATGGAACGGTTAAGACTCTTTATAAAGGGGTATTTGCTGGCAGAGATTTTTACGATAGTTCAGATGAGGCAAAATCTTGGATGATTGGCGGAAAAGAGGAGAATACAAATTTCCGATATGCGTATTTTATTGGGAATTTCAAGGACAGTGAGCCTGGAAAAGGTGAATGGGAATATAATTTGGAATATGAGCAAATTAAATCGTACATTGCACCTTATTTCTTTAAATGCAGATTAAAGTGGCATGGCTTTTGGGAAGAACATTTTGTATAATATTAACCACCAGTTTTGCGGGTGGTTAATGATTGTTTATGAAGAGGATCAAATGAAGTATAAAGAAACATATAAAATTTTAAATGTACAAACAGCAGTAACCAATATGGAGAAAACCCTGTGCTTTTTGGAAAGTAATATGGAGGAATTGAGAGGAGAATATATCTGTGTATCTAATGTGCATACGACAGTGATGGCGTATGAGGATGCCAATTACAGGGAAATACAGAATGGAGCGGCGATGGTGCTGCCTGACGGAAAGCCGTTGGCGGTCTTGGAGAGTGTGCGGGGGGGATTTCGGGAGGCAGAAAAAGTATCAGGACCGGATTTGATGCCGGAGGTGTTCTGTTTATCCGAAAAAACAGGATACAGGCATTTTTTTTATGGCAGCACGGAGCAGACGCTGAAAAAGCTTGAAAATAATCTGGTAAAAAGATATCCGCATCTTCAGATAGCCGGTATGTACGCGCCGCCATTCAGGCAGTTGACAGAAAAAGAGGATCAGAAAGTGATAAGAAGGATTAATGAGGCAAAACCGGATTTTTTGTGGGTAGGATTGGGAGCACCCAAACAGGAAATATGGATGGCGGCGCATAAAAATAAGATTTCGGCAGTGATGATAGGGGTTGGGGCAGGATTTGATTTTCATGCCGGCGTGGTGAAAAGAGCGCCTGTATGGATGCAGAAATGCGGCCTGGAATGGCTCTATAGACTATTTCAGGATCCGAAACGGCTGTGGAAGAGATATGTGGTGACAAACAGTAAATTTGTTTGGTATTTGGTCAGGGGAAAATAAGGGAATCCTTAAATTATTTTTCGGAGCTGCTAAAATAGAAACAGCTGAAGTATTGCAAAAGCATGATGGGAGGCGAATGTTTGATGGAAATTAATTATGGCGGGGAGAGTGGGATAAGCAGTACACTTGTGTGATAGAAAAATGGGAAAAGAAGTATTGAAAAAGGGAATCCAGATCATGAACAGAAAAATAAAATCACCGAGAGGCATTGAAAATTTCGAGGAGATAAGAACGGAAGATTTTTATTATGTAGATAAAACGGGACTAATTAAATAATTCCTTGATAACTGGGGAAAAGTAAATCTGTTCACGCGTCCACGTCGTTTCGGCAAGTCGCTTAATATGAGTATGTTGAAATATTTCTTTGGGTATGGGTGCGATAGACGGTTGTTTGAGGGCTTGAAGATATCTGCAGAGCAGGAACTTTGTGAAAAGTATATGGGAAGATTTCCGGTGGTGTCTATTACCCTGAAAGACATAGATGCCCTCGATTTTGTAAGCGCGCGTGGAATGTTATGTTCTGTTATTGGAAAAGAAGCTATGCGTTTTCAGTTTCTGGAAGAGAGTGAGAAACTTTCGGCGGATGAGAAGGCGGGATACAGACGTCTGGTTACACTTGGAAAGAATGATCAGCCAATGTTTGTCATGTCAGACGAGGTTCTGGCAGGCAGTTTGGGGCTGTTGTCCTATCTTCTCTGTAAGCATTACGGGCAAAAGATAATCCTTTTCATTGATGAGTACGATGTGCCGTTAGATAAGCACAGCGTTCGGGTTTCTATGACGGAATGATCGTATTGATCCGAAATTTGTTCGGGCAGGCATTGAAAGGTAATGACAGCCTGTTTTTTGCCGTTCTGACCGACTGCCTGTGGGTTGCTCATGAGAGTATTTTCACGAGATTGAATAACCTGCAGACATTTTCTATTACAAATCTGCAGGTTGATGAGCATTTTGGATTTTCAGATGAAGAAGTTAAGACAATGCTGGAATTTTATGGAGCGGGTCATCGCTATGCCCTGGTGAAGGAATGGTATGATGGTTATCGTTTTGGTAATGTGGATATTTATTGTCCCTGGGATGTGGTCAATTATTGTGCCGCTCTGCGGGCGGATGTGAATGCGCTTCCCTGTGCTTATTGGCTTAACACAAGCGGAAATCGCTATTCCCCGGCTTATTTCGCCACTCTGTTCTCACCAAACCCGATAAGAATAAAATGATTATAGTATTCGATCAAATTATCCCCGTATACGCTTACTAAATCAGGATTACTGTTTTTATATACAGATATATTAAACTGAGATGAAGACTGTCTTCCCTCGTATATTCCGCTTGTGATAAAATGTTCATACAATGCTTTGGCATTGTCGCCGTAAAGGGCAAACACATCACTGTTTAGGCTTGCATAATAAGAAGCGTTAAATGCGACATTATCATAGGAAGTATCGGTTATGACAACGGTCGGCTGTGCAACATCTGTGGCAGATACAGTGACAGTCTGCCACGGATCGCTAGGTATGACAGTGACAGCCGTATTGTCAATCGTTTCGGGCGGATAGTACATATCGGCATATGGACAAACGCCGCCCGTGTGTAAATGTGCCGGATAGCCATGGTGATAATGGTATGGTCCGAGACCGCTTACATTTTTGTTGTCTCTGTGACCGCCGTTTTTATCTGTCCTGCCGGAATGAGCCTCTACGGTGAGTGTAGAACAGTTTAACGGGGCGGGAACGACCATTGTGATGACCAGACATAAGGTCATAAGTGCCAGAACTCTTTTAAAAGTTTTCATTTGGAAACACTCCTCATAAGTATTTGGTATATTTAATGTTACCATAATTTATTGCGGTACAAAAGAGAGAACGTATGTTTGGTTCCGGGGCTTTTGCAAATCTTTTCATATTTAACTATGATTTCAAATAGGTTTGCGGTATAATATATCTTATAAGAAATTCGCTTGCTTGCAAGGGCGAATTTCATAAGCTAACGAGTTGCTTTGCTGCGAGTATAATATGGCTTATGAGAAGATGCGAAGCAGATTCTCATAAAAGACGCGGTTTTCGCGTCGTAATCGATTACAGGGTTCGCGACGCGGTTCCTGCAATATAAAAATTAGCAGTGAAGCTAAATGGCGGAACTGTTACGAGAGGGTTGAGATATGGCAGGGCACATTATAAAAATCACAATCGAAGACACGCATCCACCTATCTGGCGGCGGGTGGTCGTTCCGGAAAAAATCACTTTTGCGGATATGCATGAGATCATCAAAATTCTGTTTGGCTGGGAGGATATGCACCTGCATAACTTTACCATTCCGTCAAAACATATAACGATTGATAACGAGGGCGGATTTGGAGGGCCATATCATTACTCCGAGGACAGCACGCTGTTGGAGGAATTTCTTCTGACTAATAAATGGATACGCTACACGTATGATTTCGGAGATGAATGGCGTCACAGGATCGTATTTGAAAAGACAGACGAGGATTATGATAAACGTTATGTGACGTTGATAAAGTTTAAAGGAGATAACTTCGAGGAGGATTGTGGCGGAGTCTGGGCGGGGGAACAGGCATATTCAAATAGGAAGCCGTTTGACGGTGTGTCCGTGAATCAGCAGCTTTCGGAACTGTCGTTTCCGGCTCGGGAGGGCAGTCCGGGCGCGGACGGCACAGAACTGCTTGACGGGGAGACGGTTGATAAAATTGTTGAAGGTCTGGCGAATATATTTGTGCGGAGCATGAAAAAGCGTCTGTGGAGCAAAGGGGGGCATACAAAAGATTCCCGGATGAAAAAAAGGGCTCAAAAGTGGGATGAGTTTATCTGTGGCTGGGATGCACAGGTACCTGCGAAGGGGGAAGACACTGGCTATGTTCAGTTGACGATACCGGGAATTTCTGATGATGAGGCATCTTCTGACGGTGAGGTTTTAAGAGAAAGCGCAGGGGAAGATATACTTGAGATCGTATCCGGGAGTAAAACGCAGGAACAGTTATTAGCGGGATTGAGTATTAAAGAGACTGAGGATTACTGTAAGTATCTTCGTATTCCGATTGATAATCCCAGAAAGCTGAATGAGATGTATATTGAAATAGTGAGCTTTCTCCGAAGCAATCCCGAGTATATTCTGTATGTTATAGATGAAGAGGAATATCAGGAGCTTTTAAGATGGCTGAAACTTCCCTGTGGGATGACGAAGCAGGCATTTTTGGAGACGGACGTCGTCTATAAAGCCATAGCGTTGGGGCTGGCGGATTTTTCCATGCAGAAGGTAAAAGGATATCAGAAGGCAAAATTGAGTTTTGCATCGGATATTCAGGATATTTTGTCTGCATTGAACAGAAAATTTCGGAAAAAGGTTTATATAGAAATCGATAAATTTTCAAAAATTCTACAGGAACTTCTTTTTGTGTATGGCGTTGTGGAAATAGAGGAGTTGTATAACCTGTATACGGAAATATATCGGATGAAGACAGAACGGGAGCATTTTTTGCGCCTGTTGTATTGGCATGCCCGTTTTACAGGAAAACTGCATACTTTTTATCTGCCGGATGGAACGTCATATGCGTCATTGATGGATGTTGATGCCGACACTGTCCTGAGGAAAATGAATGAATTTACGGGCGATCTGGAATATGTGAAGTTACCTGCGGGTGAGTTAAAAAGATTTGCGGATGATATCCTGGCGGATAATGAGTGGAAGTGTATTGTGTATAGCATTTTCTGGTATCATTCGGATGTTCCGAAGAAGGATTTGGAGAATGCTTTCGGCGAGATGCTGTTATCGGTTTTTAATGGCGGGTCACTGGCGGAGGTGCTGAAACCGGTTTACGATCAATCACTCATAAAGGAATCGCAGTTGGCGGATATCTGTGAGATTTGGACAACCGTGTCGGGCATGATGCTTGAGCAGCGTCTGCCTATGCTGAAGGGACGCAGCCGTGTGAGTTATGCCGAAGAAAAAGATATCTCTCCCTGGCAGGTGGGTATGGTGGAGGATAAGGAGGTACAGAGCGCTTCTGTGACATGCCCCATGTACGGTTTTCCGGCGGAGATACAGGAGATGATGTACAGTGCAGTCAGTTTTGCTGACCGGGATGCGATGCGGGGGCTTTTGCGGTATAAATCTCAAAATGGCATACAATCTGAGGAATTTCTCTATCTTTTGGCGGAGGCTCATGTGACTGGGAATGAAAATAAAAGAGCCGAAAAACTGATACGGGAGCTCGAGAGCAGCTCGGAGAGAGGAAAGGCTGCTGCGGAGGAACTCAGAGAAGCACTTGAATATGAACTTGAATACGAGGAAGATATATGGGATTATTATGACGACAATCTTCCGCTTGGAAACGGGTATTTACCCCAGGGCAGTGCAGACTGGCCGACATGGGATTATGGTCAGGAACCGGAGCAGATGCCTTATGTGCGTGAAAACCCCAAAGTCGGAAGAAATGATCCCTGCCCCTGCGGTTCCGGGAAAAAATATAAAAAATGCTGCGGGAAAGGCAAATGATGTACTTGGGGGGTATGGGAATATATCTGAATCCGGGAAACAGTGGGTTTTCGGCAGTACGAAATGATATATATGTAGACAAGACGGGACTGATCCGTTTGATTAATGGGGTTATCGATACGCCGAGGTGTCTGATTTGTATCAGCAGGCCGAGGCGTTTTGGAAAATCTTATGCGGCGAAAATGCTTTGCGCGTATTATGATAAAACCTGTGACTCTTCAGCCTTATTTGATGATCTTGAAATTGCGCAGGATGATCAGTATATGGAATATCGGAATAAATACGATGTGATCTATCTGGATATGACGGGGGTGATGGGAGAAAGCTCTATCAGGGATATGGTTCTATATATGAAGAGAAGTATTGTCCGTGAGCTGACAGAGGAATATCCTGAACTGGAAGAGGCAGAAGGTTTTTTGGCGACACTGGCAAAAACAGTGGAGTTGACGGGAAATAAATTTATTGTGATCATTGATGAGTGGGATGCACCGATATGGGAGTGCGGGAATCAGGGCAATGTGCAGAAATCATATCTGGAGTTTTTGCGGTCCCTGTTCAAAACAGCGGGGTGACAGATAAAGTATTTGCCGCAGCCTATATGACAGGTATTTTGCCCATCAGAAAAAACGGTTCACAGTCGGCGATTTCTGATTTTAAGGAGTTTTCCGTTTTGGATCCGGGCCAGTACGCAGAATACACAGGTTTTACGGAGGACGAGGTGCTCGGACTGTGCGACAGTTTTCATATGGATTTTGAGAAGGCGAGAGCCTGGTATGACGGATATACTTTTGACAAAATCCGTTCGGTCTATAATCCATATTCCGTTATAAGCGCTATGCAGAGCGGAAAATTCAGGTCTTACCGGAAAAGGACATCGGCGGCGGAAGCTCTGCTCACATATATTGATATGAATAAGGCGGGGATACAGGATGATATCGTGAGACTTGTCAGCGGTGAAACGATAGAAGTCGATACGGAGAATTTTGAGAATGATTTTGAGACATTCAAAAGCAAGGATGATGTGTTGACACTCCTGATCCATCTGGGATATCTCTCTTACAGCGAGGATGATCAGGGAACAGGAACGGCAAGGATACCGAACGAGGAGATACGCATAGAATTTAACAAAATTATTCGAAGAGGAAAGGAAGAGTGCATTTTCTATTGCACTATGACCAGTCACATGCTATGATGAATAGCGTGAAACGATCCTGATTTGGGTGCCCGCTGAAGCGGGCGAATGGGAGTCAGCGTGAAAGCTGTGGAGGCGGACGCGTCAACATACAAAAGATAAAGGAGAGAAAAATTGAACTACGAGGAATTATATAACACCCTGCAAAGCCTGGAAAAAGATTTAAAAGATAAACAAACCGCAGCCCAGAAACAATATAAAAATGTCGTAAAAAGCACAGAAACCGGCGATGTCAAGAATCTTGCCAAAACGCTGGAACAGCTTTTATCAGTGCTTTCCGAGCAGCAGGAGATAGCGAAGCAGTTGAAACAGGAAGTGGAAGGCTTCGATGCACAGGCCTATTTTGAGAGCGGTGATTTTGCGGGACAGCTTCTTGAATATTGTGCAGAAAAGGAAATAGATGTAAAGGGAGAGTATCCCATATATGAGATGTTCCCGTATAAAGTGAAGATTGATGCGGAAAATCAGGATGTTTATGTGGATAAAAAGAGGATTCCCTGCGCACGGCCGGCTGAGTTGGCTAAGCAGATAAAGGTCGGGCAGGATAAATTGGACAAGGCATTTTTCAACGCCCAGAGTTTTTTGAATGAACTTGCGGACGCGTATGATCTTGCGATTATAAAGGGAAAGAAAGCTTTGGGATCAGATCTGTATCTGACCGATCTATATAAATTGATGGTGCCGATGTCGCGTTCCAGGAAAGAATATGATATGCAGAGCTTTGCGTTTGATCTGGCAAGGCTTCATGCTTCTGATGTGAAAAATACGAAGGATGGGCGTCGCTATCAGTTCGGACCGAGCAGAAAGGCTAATAAAATGGTGCGGATTCTTGACAGAGAGGGGAACGAGAGGCTTCTTTCTACTGTCTGTTTTTGTGAGGCGTAAGTGTTTTTCTGTTGGACAGTAATGTCGCGGCGGCGTGTATAGGAGCAGGGGATGCGGCGGACAGATTCGCGGTGAACAAAAAGGCATTTAGCAGGATTATATATGAGGAAATATTATGAGTAACATAAATACAAAGGATAAGCCGGTCGGAATTGATTTCCTGACAGACTTCCTGACAGAGAAATATATTCAGGAATATATAGCGCAGGGCGGAAGCAAAATAAAATTTGTGACAGGGTGCGCCGGGAGCGGGAAGACATACCTGCTCCGTTTTATGTGCGATAAGGCACAGGAGAGTAACTACCGTCCTGTGTTTTTTTCTGCGAAAAAGATATGGCTGCATGATTTTAAAGAGATTTATCTGGAGATTCTTCGTCAGTGCAGATTGATGGAATGTTTAAAGGGCTGTGCCGAAAATCTGGTCAGAGGGATGGGGTATGAGCCTTCCGAGATTCCGGAGGGACAGACGTTTATCGACTATCTGGCGCAGGAAAATATGAGCGATGCGCTAAACCGGCGTGAAATACGGACACAGTTAAAAGAGATGTTTCTGGATAATCCTTTGTTGGATAATAATTTTGCCCTCGCCTGCAGTATGCTGACGGGCAGTATTTTGGGGTATCCGGTGCTGGAGGATCAGAGCAGAGATATGCTGCTCGGATGGCTGTCCGGGGACAGGACTGTGAAACTGACACAGATTCGTTCTCTTGGGCTTTCACCGGCGAGGATTACGAAGTATAATGCAAGGCATATGCTGCGTTCTCTTGCGGAGGTTATCCGTATGGGAGGATTTTCAGGGCTGTTTATCGCCATAGATGATTTGGAGATGCTGATCAGCAGATCCAGTCTGGAGGAGATCCATTATACAAAAATGAAGCGGGAGGATACTTACGAGAGTCTGCGGGAGTTGATCGATGATATCGATTCACTGCACAATATCATGTTTTTGTGCGGCTTTGACAGGGCGCTGCTGGATGATGAGAATGCGGGGATAAAGTCCTATCAGGCGCTTTGGATGCGGATTCAGAACGAGGTGTCCGGCAGGCGATTTAACCGTTTTTCGGATCTAATAGATCTGGATATGCTGGCGTATCAGGAATACACGCCGGCGGTGCTTGTGTCCATGTCGGAGGTATTTGCGAATGCAGTACAATCCCACAGTATTTCACCAATCAATGAAGAACAGGCAAAAGAGATATTATCCCGTGCCCGCAACGGCGGCACAGGGGTGCCGGAGTTGATTCGCAGCGCTACGATAGGGGGAGAAGCCGATGCATGAGTCACAAAATATGAAAGTTTTCTTTGACATGGAGTCGCGCCATATTATAGAAGCGCTCAGGTCCGGTGTGCCGTCGCGGATTGTGGGAAGATGTTTTTCAGATGCCCGGCCGAAGGTACTCAGGGAATTGTCGGAACGTTTAAATGATATTTGTGAGCGTCAGAAATCTTCGGGGATGATCATATGCGGAAAGTACGGCGAGGGGAAGACGCATCTGCTCAACACGGTTTTTAATATGGCAAGTGAGAACAACATGGTAGTTTCTTATTTATCGCTGAGTAAGGAGACGCCCATAGATAAGCTTCATATGCTCTACCCGAAACTGATGGCGAATACCTATCTTCCGAAGCGCCAGCAGCCCGGTTTTACACAGGTATTTGACACTATGACTGCGGGGAGCAGGATTGCCTCTGAGATGATTTCCTATGCCGCAGGGCAGCTTGAGACGGATAAACTGTATTATCTTCTGCGGGCGTGCCTGAACACGGAGGATGCGGAGGAGAAATTTCAGCTGCTCGCCGATCTGGAGGGGGATTTTATAGCAAACGCCACTCTGCGCCAGATTTACAAGAGGATTTTTAATCAGACTGTAAAATATAATGTTAATTTCAGCAAGACAAAGCATGTCAGGGACTACTTTGCCTTTATGAGCCACTTTTTTGTGCAGCTCGGTTATAGTGGCTGGACGATTCTGATTGATGAAGGGGAGTTGATGGGACGGCTAAGCAAGAAGGGACGGCTGAATGCATACCGCAATATGGCGTATTTTCTTTTTCCTCAGAGGGAGTTTGAGTCGGTATTTACATTGTTTGCTTACAGTGCCTCCTATGTGGAGGATGTGGTTATCGGGAAACATGATTTTGAGAACCTGGAGGAGATACATCCGGTGGAGCCGGAACCGATGCGTAGCGTGCTGAATCTTATAGTGAAGACGCCGCAGCTTGCGCCGCTTACAGAGAAGGAGATTTGTGAAATACTGGAAAAAATCCGGGAATTTCACGGGAAAGCTTATGAGTGGGAGGCGAAGATCGATACAGAGGATTTGGTGAAGGCTTCCGAAAATGGGGGATATCTTCTGCGGACAAGAATTCGGGCAGCGATCGAACTGCTTGACCAGAAGTACCAGTATGGGGATGCGGGGAAGACTGTGATCGGGGCTGTTGCGGAGGGTTCCTACGGAGAGGAGGCCGATGCGGACGGTGCCTGAGGAAGGGGCATCTGCCGATGGAGCAGGTGTGCGGCGGAAATAGTTATTGAATGGATGGTATTACAGTTTGGGCAAAATGGAGGACAGGTATCGGTGGCAGGAAGAGTGTCTTGATAGTTGGGAAGCGAATGATAACCGGGGGATCGTGCAGGCTGTCACCGGAGCCGGGAAGACAATATTTGCCTTGAAGGCAGTGCAAAGACTGCGGGAGAAATGTGGAGAAAGCCTGTGGACGGCGATCGTTGTGCCGACCCGGGCGCTGATGATACAGTGGAATCGGATATTGCGTTCCTGTCTGCTGGAGGAAGAGGCTCTGGAGGGGCTGCAGTATCAGGTGTATGTGATCAATTCGGCCAGGTATCGGCTGGCAAGGCAGATTTTGGGCAGACTCAGAGATGGTGTGACGGTTCTGTTGATAGCGGATGAGTGCCATCATTATACGAGCGCGGAAAACAGGAAGATTTTTGAATTTACTCCATATGTGAAGGAGACGCCTGGTCGATATTGCTCGCTTGGGCTGTCGGCTACGGTGATGGAGAAGGGTTCGGCGGAACTGCAGCTGCTTGAGGAGACTCTGGGCAGGATTTTTTTTCGATATTCTTATGAGAGGGCGCTGCGGGAGGGGGTTATCTCTGAGTTCAGGCTGATTCAAGTCGCACTGCATTTTTGCGAAGATGAATATGAAGAGTATCAGGACTTGTCAGAACGGATGAAGACGATCCGGCGGCAACTGTATCTGCACTGTCCCCTTCTGAAAAAAGAGGGGATTTCTTTCTTTTCGGTCCTTCAGTCTCTGGCGAGGGAGGATAATACTGAGATCGGCAATTTTGCAAAATCATTTCTGTATTTGTCCTATCAGAGGAAAAAGCTGGTGTGTATGGCGGAGAACCGTATTTTTTGTGTGCATGAGCTTTTGAGGGAGATAGACATCAGAAGGAAGGTGCTTGTTTTCAGTGAGAGCATCGAACAGGCGGATATGCTCCGGGAACTGCTTAAGTGTGAATATGGGAGTAAGGTTGGAAAATATCATTCTAAGGCGGGAAAGCAGGCGAATGAGAATGCGCTGGAAAGATTTAAAAGTGGTGAGATTCTTATTCTGATCACCTGCAAGGCGCTGGATGAAGGCGTGGATGTGCCGGATGCCGGGGTTGGAATCATTTTATCCGGGACAGGCATGGAAAGGCAGAGAATGCAGCGGCTTGGGCGGATTCTGCGGAGGGAAGAAAAGAAGGAAATGGCCTGTTTATATTATCTTTTTATAGAAGAGAGTATGGAGGAAAAGAGTTATTTTCCGCTTCGGGGGGAATACTTTCAGGTGGAGGATTGGGAGTATAATGCTTCAGGAGATTAAAGGAAGGGTGAGTTTAAAAGGATCAAAAGCTGCGGTATGGATCGTATTTATTTTTTTATCTATGGTGTCTTTACCGCTTTTTGTAATAGCACATTTTAACTATCCGTGCAGTGATGATTTTGCGTATGCGGGGGCGATTTATTCCGGAATAAAAAACGGAAACAGTTTTTGGCAGATTATGGCGGGCTGTTGGGAGACGGCAATGCGTTACTATCGTAGCTGGCAGGGGCGCTATTTTGATGATATCGTTTCAGCGTTTGGCGTGGGAACGGCTGTTCCCCAATACTATTTTCTGGGGACATATCTGACTCTGATTTTATTTGTTGTGGCATGTGCAGGCTTTATCAGGACGATAACGCACAGATTGTGCCGGTGGGACTCAGACATTTCCTGGATCGTCTCTATGTTGATGACGGCGATGCTGATATTGTATGTGCCGTATCCGTCGGAGGCTTTTTACTGGTATGTGGGGGCAACAGGCTATACCATGGCATATGCGCTTTTGATGTTTCTGGGGCAGACATTGATTGCCTTTTATACTGCGGACAAGGAATGTTTTTTGAAAAGAGGTTCACAATCTTTGAATGAACATAGTGGATCAGACAGAGAAACAGGGGTTTCTTATCAGGCAAAAAAAATAAAGAAAAAGAAAGTGTTGTTCGGTATACTGGCAGTTATTTTAACAGCCATGGTTGGGGGAAGCAATTATTCCACAGGGCTTCTTACAGCAGAAATACTGGTAGTGGTATGCGCCCTTATGTTGGTGCTGAAAAAAAAATGCGGTTTTCTACTGTTTATTCTGGTGGAATATTTAATCTGCTTTGTGAAGTTTAATGCGTTATCTCCCGGAAACAATGCCAGGATGGGAAATGTGGAGAGCCTGGGGATTTTGGGGAGTATTCTGGCATCTCTCCGCCAGGGGGCAGTCTTTTTGAAGGAATGGTTTCGTTTTCCGGTATTTCTTTTTCTTGTGGTGGTACTTTTGCTGGGGGCTCATCAGTTGGCAAAGATGGAATATTCTTTCCGGCTGCCGTTTGTGGTGACAGTGATTTCTTTCGGACTGTATTCCTCTATGATGACACCGGCATTTTTCGCGGGAGCTACCTGGGGACCGGGACGGCTGATCAATCTGGTATATTTCAGTTACTATTTTCTTTTGGCGGGAAATCTGCTATATTGGACAGGGTGGGCAGTCCATAAATATGAAAGACTGCGCCGGATAGCAGGAGAGAAAATAAAAATATTGCCAGTACTGTTTAGCTTTTTTGTGTTGTTTTTGGTCAGCCTGAAGATATATGGGCTGCAATCCACAAATAGCAGCAGTGCTTTGTTGTCTCTGGCAAAGGGGGAGGCGGAAGAATATTGGAAGGAAAATAAAAAACGTTGGGAGAGTTTTACAGATGATTCCGTGAAAGATGTGGTTGTGGAAGATTTTTCTGTAAAACCGCATGTGTTATATCATGATGATATTGTGGAAGATCGGACGGATTGGAGGAATACCACTGTTGCCTTATTCTTTGGGAAGGACTCGGTCAGATTGAAAAAAATAGATCAACAGTGATACACTTTGCTGTATGTTAAAGGAATTGTGTAAGGATAAAAAAAAGAAATATATAGTGATACTTTTGCTGTCAGGAAGTTTTCTCGCAGCGTTGAAATGCATTTTCGTGAGCCTGCATATGGACGAAGAATATGCGGTCAGCCTGTCTTACCGGCTTCTCAGAGGGGACAGGCTTTTTACACAAGTTTGGGACCCGCATCAGACATCGGCGTTTTTGATGGAGTTTCTGATGTGGATCTATCTAAAACTGTTTCATACGACAACTTACATTGTGGTCTGGGTGAGGGCGATAGGAGTGTTGATGCAGCTGGGAATAGCTTATTATCTGTATCGGATGCTCTGCTATCTGTTGGATCCGGAGTACAGTTTTTATTTGTCTATACTCTTCTTTAACTTATTGCCCAAAACATACGTGATGCCTGAATTTTCCAATATGATGGCGTGGGGGCTGACGATGCTTTTGCTGAGTCTTTTCAGGCTGTCGATGTTGGAAAAGAAGGAGATAAAAGATAAGAAACGGAATCTGAAAACAGTATTGACAACAATTGAGGCGGGGCTGTGGCTCTCTTTTGTGGTGCTTTCTTATCCGTCCTGTGTGCTGCTGTTTCCCCTTTTGTTGTGGTATCTCTGGAAGTATGATGCTTACCGGAAGAGAACGATAGCTGTATTTGCGGGAACCTGTCTTGCGGCGGGGGGAGCGTATATGGCATATTTATTCAGCTATATGACGCTGTCGGAGTTGCTTGTCAATATTCGGAGCCTGCTGGCATCCAACGGTTCTCACAGTGACGGAATAATCGGTAAATGCCAGATTTATGGACTGAATCTGGTGCCGTTGTTGTTATTTGGGACAGGATATTTGGCGGCAGCTGTTATTGTATATCAATGTATAAAGAGAAAGAAATTACGTGTTCATAAGGCGGGTATCAGGAAAGTGGGAGCAACAGATAAAGGAGGTCTTGCGGCAGATAGTAAATGCGGTTTTGGCGTGGAATTGAAACATTTGCCGGAAGAAGAAAAGCTTACTTTTTATTATATCTTCCTGATTACTTCTTTTGTATTAATGTTTCTGCACTGGATTTTAATGCTCTGGAAGTATGAGCGTTCTTATCCGTATACCATATACTTTTTTATCTTTGCGCTTGCATTTTATTATGTAAGAAAACTGCCGGAAGAAAAAAGAGCGGTAGCGGATCTCTGGCTGTGGTCAAATGTGGTAATGTATATTGCTATTTTGATGCTTACGAACCTGACATTGTTTACATCCGTAAAATATCTATTGACAGGAGTGATCATGGGGGCGGCGGTCCTTTTGATTTATACGAAGGAGAAACAGCCGGAAATTTACCGGAGGTATGCGGGCTGTTTTTTAATCGTATGGTGTTTTGTGGCAGTTTTTATAAAAGGCTGGGCATATACGGACAATGACGGATTGATGAAGAATATTACCTGTGTGGGCAATATTATCTCGGTGGGACCGGGAAAGGGCATTGTCACGGAGTATATGCAGGGGTATATGGCGGAGTGCAGCCATGAGGAATTTGGGACATATATTGAACCGGGAGAGAGCCTGCTTGCGCTTGACACCAATACAATCTGTTATATGTACCAGGATGTTAATATCGGTTCCTGTACTACGATCTGCACTCCATCTTTTGATGAGAATCTGCTGGATTATTGGGAAAGGAATCCTGACAAATATCCGGATGTGATAGCGGTGATGTGTTGGTATGGAGAACTGCAATGGGATCAGGAAAGCTGGATCATGCATTGGATTGAGAATGAATTTGGAGCAACGCAGGTGATCGACGGAAAGTATTTCAGGTACTATATCAGGAGACCATAAGAAATGGGAGAGAACAGAAATTCCGGATATCAGCTTTATATAGATGTATTGCGGATCATAGCCTGTTTCAGTGTGATCATGCTCCATACGTCAGCCCAGGCGTGGTACAGCCTGCCAGTGGACAGCGGCGGATTTAAGATTGCCAATTCCTATGATGCGTTGTTTCGGTTTGGTGTGCCGGTTTTTGTGATGATCAGCGGGGCGCTGTTTCTTGCACCTGAGAAGGAACCGGATGTGAAAAAGCTCTATCGCCATAATATCCTGCGGCTGGCCATTTTGTATATATTTTGGTCCTGCTTATACGGGCTGATGGACTGCAGGGGATTTGATCCTGCCGGGATCGGATGGAAGGATGTTTTGAGGGAGATGATTCTGGGGCGGTATCACTTGTGGTTTTTGCCGATGATTATTGGGATTTATGTGTTGCTGCCTGTTTTAAAGGTGTGGCTCCGTAATGCGTCTAAAAAGAATATAGAGTATTTTTTGCTGTTGTTTTTTGTCTGCCAGATCTTATGTGAGACGATCAGAGCAATCTGTGCTTCCAGTATGGCGGATTATGTGCTGAATCTTTTTCAGCCGGAGATGGTGTGCAGTTACTTGGGATATTTTGTGCTGGGATATTATCTGGTGCATATCGGCGTCGATAAGAGATGGCATAAATTTATATATGTGGGCGCACTGGCAGGAGGAGTTTTGAATATTGTGCTGGGAAATTATCTGGCAGAACGTGCCGGGGAACCTACCGGAGCAATTTACGACAGCTTTGGCCTGTTTACGGCATTGATTTCCGTGGCGCTTGTTATATGGGCGAAAGAGACTTTCTCACGAAAGGTTTTCGGTGCAGGGATGGAGAGGGTTTTCCATGAGATTTCTGCGGCTACATTGGGGATTTATGTGATGCATGTAGGATTGATAGAGATTTTGGAAGTCCGGGGGATTCATAGCCAGATGGTATCGCTTGTTTTTGGGATACCGTTTCTTGCGGTGATATGTTTTATCTGCTGTTTTGCGGTCAGTGCAGTGCTTAGGCGCATTCCGATTGTCGGGAAATATATTTGTTAATATACGGTATAAACATAAATATGATACCAACTATCTTCCGTCTCAAAAGGGGCTTCCTGCAACAGGGAAAGCCCTTTTTCTTCCGCATTCATCAGATAAGCGGCAGAAAAGATATACTTACAGTTCAGTTCTTTCAGCTTATTGATATTCAGGTCAAGATCATAGACCACACTGTTCCATTTTTTCTCAAAGGTATAGTAATTTGCCTGTTCTGCTGTGGTGATATAACAGCGGTTTCCCCAGTTGTCAAAAAAATCCCTGACATAGTCGCTTTTATTCAGTTCACCCTCCATAATTTCACGGAAAGTGTGCTTATATTCCAACGGATAATTATTGGAATAGCCGTCCAGACAGTAAAAACCATTGTAAGCGGCGGCGGCAGGGTAGATACCGACACTGATAACACGGTAGCTTTCCTGAGGTTCTCCGATAGCCATATTGATCTGGCTGAAAATGTCTTCCGCGAAGAAGTTATCCCAGTCAAGAGCGTAGTAATCACTGCCCTTCAGCAGTTTCGACAGGTTGGGACGGAGCGGGGAGTGAAGCAGTATGGTGATGCCCCAGATTCCTGATACAGCGAAAATAATAACATGCATCAGGATAGCTTTTCGGTAATTTACAGGAACAGAATGTTTGGCAAAAGATACAGGTTTTGTTCCGGTTTTCCATACATTCGCCAGAAAGCTGAAAAGATATCCTGCCAGTATACACCAGGCTGTCGGCAGCAGCCAGCAGATGCGGTCCAGGTTAAATGTTTTCAGGATTCCGCTCGAGGCATTTCTGAGTTCTGTGATATAAGATCCATGATAAAAAGCGTAAAACAAGCAAATAATAAAAATAAAAAGCAATATCCGAAGAGCCTTTAACAGAGTTCGCCGGCTGCTTTGTAAATAAAAGGATTCTTTTTTGCCAGGCGGCTGTTCCTGCAGGGTTTTATGATAAACGGAAGAATCTGCAGGGCGGGTTCCGGAAAGTATACACTGCATACAAAACAGTATCAGGCAAAGGATGAGAAGGAAAAAAACGACGGAGTGATAGCTTTGTGCATAGGAGATGCCGGTTGTAAAAGCTTCTCTGAAATAGTCGAAAAAATTCTGGGCGGAGAGAACCATTTCGGATTTGTGGCTGATATAGGTGGTTTCAGGAAAAAGAACCTGCCTGATCAGTCCAAAATTTGTAATGATGTAAGTTAGCAACAGGGCAGCAAAGGAGAGCCAGGGGGAAAGAGAAATCTGTTTTTTGGCATGAAGCGCCCTGTATGTTTCGGAAAGCGCAAATATTCCGAGTATGAACAGGCAGGCGAAGCCAACCAGTACCAGAGAGGAGGAGGCAGCGTAAAATACGATTATAAGGTAACAGGGAAAGCTGCTGCGGCAAAAAATCCTCGGAATATTTCCGAAAGAGGGGGAAAGAGAGCCCTTATCGGTATCTTTCAAGGAAATTTCGCTGCTGAAAAGTGAATGCACAGCATAAATCAACAGAGGCTGTCCGGGAATGCAAAGCCCATATACCGGATAAAATGGCAGCAGCATAAAAACAACAGCAATCGAAAAAGAAATAAATTCTTTTCCTGTAAGCTTTATCAAAAGCATATACATGCCGAGAAAGGCCGTCATGTATATGATCCATTGAGAGATCATAAAAGCGGTAAAAGGGCTGCATATCACATAAAGCAGTACAAACAGCGGCGCCGGAGGCACTGCTCCTGCGGCAGGAAGTCCGTTCATGATCTCAGGATAGATTCGGATATCAGTGAATAAATATCTGGCGGTCAGCAGATAACTGAAAAGTTCACCGTCCAGCTGATCATGGTAGGTAATGATGCTTCCTGTGCCCAACAGCAGAAAAGGGACCATAAAAAGGCAGGACAATATAAGTCCCAGCCCAAGATAACAATTTTTCTTATGTGTATGATACAGAGATAACAATTTATTCATAGCATTATATTAATAAGGAAAGATTGGGATGTCAACTATAAATCATCCGTTCCGGACCAGGCTGATGATTTAAGATGGAAAAACGACGGTACAGGCGGAGGGGGATAAACGATGGGCGTCCATTTATGAATTAACATTGAAATAATAAATGAGATAAGTTATAATTCGTAACAGACAGAAAGATTATCATATTTTCCATATGCCTGGAAATATGGAATAAATAATAGAATTACGAAGACAAATAAAGATGTACCAAAGATGGAGGTGAGTTTCATCAGTCAGTCTAAAAAAATTACGGTAGGATTTATATTACTTTTAACAGTTATAATGGGGGCATTTTTGACTGGTGATTCTCAAAGAACCGTACAGCTTGGCTTTTCTGAAAAGCCGGGATATTATGACGAGGTTATTGAACTGAAAATTTCGGGAAGTGATGGAAACAGGGTATATTATACTCTGGATGGGAGCGATCCCGGAACGGACGGAATATTATATGAACCGGATAAGCCGATCATACTTACGGATGCCAGTGCCAATCCGAATGTTTATTCGGCGAGAACGGATACTTCTACCGCGTTTCTTAGTGATCTGGTAGAGACATATTCATCGGGAGCGGAGGAACCAGGATACACGGTTCCCGATTATCCTGTTGACAAATGCAATGTGGTTCGTGCCGCTGCTTTTGATAAAAAGGGAATTTGCCTTGATACGATAACGGGTGTATATTTTGTGGGATTTCAGGATAAGATCGGTTATGATAAAATATATACCGCATCGATTGTAACAGATCCGGATAATCTGTTTGATTATGACAGGGGGATTTATGTTACAGGGAGTACGTTTGAGGAAGCAAAAGATACCATTTTTGGTTCTGACGGCGAGGGGGATGATTCGGCTTTGGAACATCGTTCCTGGTACTGGTGGACGTCAAACTACAGTAACAGAGGAATCGAGTGGGAAAGGGAAGCGGTAGTAACCATTTTTGATGAGGGAAAAGAGCAGGTTTTGTCAGAAAACTGTGGTATCAGAATACAGGGCGGGGGCAGTAGGGGAATGCTGCCGAAAAGCATTGGCTGCTATGCGAGGAGAGATTACGGAGGAAGCTATAATTTTCAGACGGCATTGTTTCAGGAAGAGATATATCCTCATAAGTTTGTCTTTTTTTCCGGCGGTGATGATAATGTTTTTAAATTAATGGATTATCTGGCGAATACAATGGAAAAGGATCTTGCTTTTTCCACGATGGATTTTATTCCCTGCGCGGTTTTTCTGAACGGAGAATACTGGGGAGTTTATTATATAACGGAAAATTACAACCGTGATTTTATCAGCAGCCACTATAATGTGGAAGAGGATAATGTGATCATGGTAAAGAATGGGGAACTGGCAGAAGGAAAGGGACAGGAGGTAAGGCTTTTTGAGGAAATGGTGTCATTTATTGCCGGTAATGATATGACACTGGAGGAAAATTATGAGCGGGCGTGCCGTCTGATCGATGTAGACAGTTACATAGATTACTATGCGGCACAGACATATATTGCGAGATATGGTGACTGGCCCGGGGGAAATTATGCGGCGTGGAGGACAAGAAAGAGCGAAGGTTCTGCCTATGGAGACTGCAGGTGGAGATGGATGCTTTTTGATGTGAATTCCGGAGCATTGGCTGTTGATATGGTGGAGGCGGATATATTTGTGAGTATTCCGCAGAGTGATGTGGTATTTCAGTCATTGTATCAAAATGAAGCGTTTCGGGCAAAATTTGCCGAAAGGTTATTATATATAGGCGGAGAGATATATTCAGAGGAAAACTGTCAGGCTTTTCTGGAGGATTATGTGCAGAGGATGAGGGAGCCGGTTGCCGCAGGCAGCCTTCGGTTTTATAATGATGCACGAAGAGAGGAATTTGACAGGAATGTTGAAAATATCAGTTTGTTCTTTGAGGGAAGATATGATGCCATATGGAGTTCGCTGACAGAGAACATGGGAGAAGAATGGCTTAGAAAAAATGGAATACAGAAATGAACTGAAATTTATGGTATCTGATTCGGATCTGGAAAGGATCAGGTATAGGCTTTTACCGCTGATGAAGCAGGATGAGCATCAGGGAATACATGGATACCGGGTGAGCAGCGTTTATTTTGATGATATTTACGATTCTTATTTATCTGAGAATGAAGTGGGGACAGATAACAGGAAAAAGTACAGAATCAGGTTGTATAACGGAGATTCGGAACTTATTCATCTGGAAAGGAAGTCTAAATATCGTGGAATGACCGGAAAAATGAAGCAGAAACTGACAAGGGAAGAGGGCGAATTTCTGATAGCCGGAAATTTGGAAGGGCTGCATGATAAAATGGCATCTGAAGATGATTTTCTGCTCAGAGAAGTTTGCATGGAAATTCTGAGGAAAAAACTGAGAGCAAAATGCATTGTGGAATATGAGCGGTTTGCTTTTGTGGAGAATACGGGTAATGTCAGGATAACATTTGACAGGAATGTATCCGGCAGCAGGCAGGTGGAGAGTTTCTTTGAAGAGGATATTGTCCATATGCCGGTTATGCCCAGAGGCTGGCATATACTGGAGATAAAATACGATGAACTTTTGCCGCACTATATTTTGCAGGCGGTCGACACAGGAACCCTGCGCAGACAGTCCTTTTCAAAATATTGTGCGGTGAGGCGGATTGTCGGGTAGAGGGGGTGAGGATATCATGGGCGTTAAGGATGTGATAAAGAAATCGGTGCTGGAAGGCTTTGCGGCTAACGATATTTCCAATGTGAAAATTATTGTGACGCTGGGAATTTGTTTTCTGATTGCGGCATATATCTATTTTATATACAGATATATAACAAAAGCCACGTTTTATGACAGGAATTTTAACGTTGCGATGGCAATGGTTTCAGTTGTTGTTGCAGGGATTATACTTGCGATGCAGTCTAATCTGGTTATTTCACTGGGAATGGTAGGAGCCCTATCGATTGTGCGCTTCAGGACGGCAATAAAAGAGCCCATGGATCTGTTGTTTTTGTTCTGGTCGATCGGAACCGGTATTATCTGCGGCGCCGGTTTATACGAGCTGGCAATTATTATAGCGCTTGTGGTGACAATAGGAATCCTGCTTTTGCAGATCATACCGATCAATGCAAGCCCTTATCTGGTGGTTATTAACGCGAAGGATAAAGGGATGGAAGCTGATATTTTGACAATCGTAAAAAAATATTCGCCACGTTATCGGATTGACTCAAAAAATATTCGGGCGTCGGGGATGGATCTGATCATAGAGATACGAAGTAAAAGCGGCAGTGCGCTTGTAGATGAGTTGTCCGCGATAGAGGGTGTTGCGTCGGTTTCTTTATTATATCATGATGCGCCGGTGAAAAATTAGAGGAGCGGTTTAACGGAATGATGTTGTGAGTAAACACAACGCGCGTTGGGATGCCGGAAGCATAACTGCCCCTTGCCCATCCTCCACCCCTATGCTAAAATAGAAAACATGAAAATAATGGATATTGGCAAAATAATCAGGGAAAAGGACAAACTGGCGGCGGTATTGCTGACGGTGTTTTTTGCGTTGCAGATCATCCCGCTTTTATATCTGGGAAGATTCAACCACCCTACTTCCGATGATTTTAAATATGGTACATATTCTCATACGGCATGGCAGGAGACAGGCTCTTTGGCGGCGGTACTGGAAGCGGCGGCAAAGGGGGTTGCGGAGGATTATCAGACGTGGCAGGGAAGTTATTCGGCACTTTTTCTGATGAGGCTTGAGCCCTCCGTGTTCGGAGAGAAGTATTACGGCCTGGTGCCCTTTATTATGCTGGGGCTTTTGAGTATCGGGACATTGTATTTTCTGAGGACGATGTTTAAGGTCGTGTTGAAATCGGATTCCCTTCATTATATCAGTATATCGATGCTGATCCTGTCTTTCTGCGTGCAGTTTTCACCGGTGGCTTCGGAACAGTTTTTCTGGTACAACAGTTCGGTTTATTATAATGCTTTTCATGCATTGCTTTTATGCTATCTGGGGTGGCTTGTGCGGTTTGGCTATGGGGGAGGAAAGCGGTATGTTGTTTATATGGCGTTTGGCGGATTTTGTCTGGGAGGAGGCAACTATGTGACGGCGCTGCTCCTTGTTATGATTCATGCTGCGGCGCTGGCTCTTTTGTGGTATTTGAAGAGAAGAAAAGAGTTTTGGGCGATTCTTTTTTTGTGGCTGGAATTTCTGGCATGTTTTGCAGTGAGTGCGGCTGCGCCGGGAAATGCGATAAGAGGGGCAGAGATAGCCGGGTATGGCGCAGTTTCTTCCATTGTCAGATCTTTGGTGCAGGGAGTGCGGTACTATATGGCATGGCTGGACAAGTGGTGGCTGATAGCGGCTTTGATTATGCTGCCAGTGATGCTGGGACTGATCAGGGAGACGTCTTTTCAGTTTCCCCTGCCGGGCTTTGTGCTGCTGTATCTCTACGGCGCATTCAGCGCCATGTCCTGTCCGACTTTTTATGCCCTTGGAAGCACGGGGCCGGGGCGGATCATCAATATTATCTATGACAGTTTTCTGCTGGTAAGTTTTGTCCAGTTGTTTTATCTGCTGGGGTATATCTGCCGCAGATGGGAAGAGGCCGTTGCGGACGGGAGAAGGCAGAAGGAGCGCCTTGGCATTCTTTTTGCCGGATTGTATAACGGAGCCGTTATCTCCCTTGCCTGCATGTTGTTATTGTCAGGAGCGATCCTGGATATGACAACGGTGACGGCGTGCAAGGTCTGGATAAAAGGTGAAGGAAAGCAGTATCATAAGGAGTATATGGAGCGTCTTGCCGTACTGGAGGATGAGAGTGTTACGGATGTGGTGTTTGCGCCCTATACGGTGGAACCCGACCTGGTTTTTATTGCGGATGGAACGGAAGATCCGGAGTTTGTCAATAACAGGGAGTGGGCGGATTTTTATGGAAAGAATTCGCTGGTGATCCGGGCGGAAGAATAACTATGTTGTTTGGGGATTTTGAGAGGATTGAACTTTTTTGACAGGAAATAAACAGAGGAGCAAACATAAAAAAATAACAGTGATTCTGGCGGTTCAGCTTGTTGTATTATTTATTTTGGGATGGCAGCTTGCAAACAAAGGGCAGGAATACGCGCTGGAGATGACGCCGGTATCACGGATGGAGGAAACGGGAGAAAGAATTGACTATATAAGTCAAAACATATCTCTCAAAACCGGCTCTTACCGGGTGCTTGTGGATTATGCGGCATCTTCGGATATGACGAATGTGGTCGATATACTTTCCGCAGACGCCGGATATGGAGGGTTAAAGACAAATACAACGCCTCTGTATGCGGGGGAGAGGCAGACTTCTTATCTGTTCTGGCTGAAGGGCTCGGTTTCTGATCTTCAGGTGAAAGTAACGGCAGGGGAAGAGGGAAGTCTTGATGTTTCCGGCGGAAGGCTGGTGCGGACAAACCATTTGGAACGTCAAAGGCTATTGTGTGTATTATTGTTTTTCCTGATTTTGGATGTGCTGCTTTACCTGTTTTCCGGATGGAACCGGGTGGAAATAAAGAAAAAGCGGGAAGCAGGGATGACGGCGGTTTTATTGGGCGGTATTATCCTTGGGGTTTCCCTGCCGCTTTTTACGGACTATCTGCTGACGGGAGCGGATATGACATTCCATTTGCTTCGCATAGAGGGAGTGAAGGATGCTCTGGCATCAGGGCAGTTTCCGGTACGTATTCAGCCGAACTGGCTGCAGGGACATGGTTATGCGGTGGGCATATTTTACTGTGATCTGTTTTTGTATCTGCCTGCATTTTTGCGTATCATGGGTTTTACGGTGCAGACGGCATACCAATGTTACAAATTGTCCGTGAATATTGCGACCTGCCTGATCTCCTGGTACAGTTTTCGGAAAATGTTCCGAAGCAATAAAATCGGAGTATTGGGGAGCTTTCTATATACGTTTTATATTACGAGGCTGGTATTCCTGTATGCAGTAGACGGTGTGGGGCAGTATACGGCAATGACGTTTTTACCTCTTGTGGTTTATGGCTTTTACCGGATACTGACGGAGGATCAAAACAAACCGGAGGAAAAGTACGGCTATATACCGCTTGCGCTTGGGATTTCAGGCGTTTTGTGCAGCCATGTGCTGAGCTGTGAGCTTCTGTTGTTTTTTATATTGCTTCTCTGTGTAGTCTGCATCAAAAGAATATGCAGGAGGGAGGTATTCCTGCAGCTTTGCAGGGCGGCGGCAGTGACGATACTGCTGAATCTGTGGTATCTGGTTCCTTTTCTGGAATATATGCTTGGCACGGACCTTGCGGTGACAAAGGGCGGCGCAGCGTATAAACAGATTCAAACCTGGGGAATGTATATACCACAGTTGTTCGAGCCCTTCCCTTCGGGCGGGCTGGACGGAGCAAGACAGGCGCAGAGCGGCATGATGGGTGAGACCGGGTACGGGATCGGGCTTGGACTTGGGCTGGGGCTTCTGCTGATTGTTTTTCTGTTGACGGTGGTCAAAAGAGTTCCGGAGAAGATGCCGGGAGGAGAAGAACGGCAGGGGATTTTTGGGAAAGCGGGAAAAACGGTTCTCGGTTTCGGGCTGTTGTCCATGTGGATGGGGACCATCTATTTTCCCTGGGACAGGCTGGCAAAGTGGGGCGGTGTTTTGCGGCAGCTTATAGCAACCCTGCAGTTTCCCTATCGTATGCTGACTTTCAGCGGCGTCTTTCTTGTGGCGGCATGCTGCTTTGCGGTATGTGACCTGAACGGTATGAAGGCGGCAGGAAGGCTGAGGCCTGTACTGTTTTACGGGATAGTGTTTACGATCGGCATAGGGCACCTGCTGACAGCCGCATATTTTAACAATACCGCATTTGCCAAAAGCGGCGGCTTTTTCCGCCTGTACGACGAGACGGCAATGGGAAACAGTTATATTTCCGGCGGAGAATATATACTGCTTGGCACGGACACGGGGAAGTTGACTTATAAAGGGCCTGTCTGCAGTGAGAAAATCGCGCTGAACAGTTATGAGAAAGAGGGCTGTTATGTAAGGATCGATTGTGACTGCGGTGCCGATGGGCAATATATTGAACTGCCGCTGTTATATTATAAAGGGTACAGGGCAAAAGAGAGCGGCGGTGAGACATTGCAGGTGGTTTGCGGTGAAAACAATGTGGTGAGGGTGCTGGTTCCTTCGGGCTTTCAGGGAATCATTGAGGTAGATTTTGTCGGTTTCTGGTATTGGAGAGCGGCGGAACTGATCTCTTTTGTAACGTTGTGCCTGATCGTGTTACAGGCCATCCGAAAGCATTTTCGGAGAGACAGAACAAGTTAGCCCATAAACTTTTTGTAAAATTTCCGCATCCAAAATAAGAGAAACAGATTTCCGGAAAATTTGTTTGGAGAAAAAGCGATAACAAAGCGATCCTGCAGCAGTCTGACGGGGATTGAATGGATATAAAAGAAACGGAGGCAGACATGTTAAACAATAAAACAATTTTAATTACCGGGGGAACCGGGACTTTTGGAAAAGCTTTTGTAAGTTATGTGTTAGAGCATTATGAGCCGAAAAAGCTGATCATCTATTCCAGGGATGAGTTCAAACAGTTTCTGATGAAGAATGAATTTCAGAAATATGCGGACAAACTGCGCTTTTTTATCGGCGATGTGCGGGATAAAGAGAGGCTTGAGAGGGCATTTGAGGATGTGGACTATGTGATCCATGCGGCGGCGATGAAGCAGGTGCCCGCCTGTGAGTATAACCCTGATGAAGCTATCAAGACCAATATCCACGGCGCCCAGAATGTGACGGCGGCGGCGTTGGATGCAGGCGTGAAAAAGGTGGTGGCGTTATCTACGGATAAGGCGGTGAATCCTGTGAATCTGTACGGTGGGACAAAGCTGGTATCGGACAAGCTGTTTATTGCGGCGAACGCCTATGCGGGGAAAAAGGAAACCTGCTTTTCCATAGTCCGTTACGGCAACGTGGCGGGCAGCAGGGGTTCCGTGATCCCGTTTTTTAAGAATATTCTGGACAATGGGGGAACGGAACTGCCGATCACGGATTACCGCATGACTCGCTTCTGGATCAGTATCACACAGGGCGTGGAATTGGTGATCAAGGCACTGGAAGAGGCAAACGGCGGCGAGACCTTTATTTCAAAAATTCCTTCCTTTAAGATTACGGATTTGGCGGAGGCGATGCTGCCGGGATGTAAGATGCCTGAGGTGGGGATCAGGGAAGGCGAAAAGCTGCATGAGATCATGGTGACGGAGGAGGATGCGCCCAACACCTATGAGTATGATAAACATTTTATTATTTTCCCGCAGATGGTGTGGAATAACCGGCAGATGCCCAATCCGAACGGACTCGGGAAGAAAGTGCCGGAGAGATTTTCTTACAGTTCGGGCAACAATGAGCAGTGGCTGTCGGTGGAGGAGATTCGTGAACTTTTGCAGCATCTGGAGCCGGAACACTGAGTATGCCTAAGATGGATCAAAACAGGAAAGCAAACTATATAACGTGCCTTGTTTTTGCGGTATGCCTGATTGGGTATTCTGTGCTGATGTACCGGCTGTTTTACCTGCAGGCGGTCCACTGTGGAACGAGAGAACTGTATTTTTCCGATATCAAAGCTTATCTGGAGACGATTCTGGGTGTGGAGTGTGATTATGATTTTCCTTATCCGGTTTTTTTCTGGCTGGGGAGGTTTTTTCTGCGTTTTGTGAATGTGGCGGTGGCGGCTTCTCTGGCAGCTTCTTTGCTGAACTCATTGGGGATTGCCGTGCTGTTTTACTATATGAACCGGTCCTTGGGGATATATGACAGGGAGAAGGGATTTTGCGGCTATCGGGGACTTTTTTCGACGTTTTTGACATTCGGCATGTTTTTTGTTTCCATGCTGTATCTGCCGGGGCGAATACATCTGCCGGGTATCACAAACAGCTATCTTGGCGTCTTTACACCGAATCCGTATCACAATATCACTTATATGGCAACCAGGCCCTTTGCGATTTTGGCGTTTTTCCTCTATGTCAGGATTCTGGACTATTATGAGGAGAGAACGGATGCCATGGAGTTTATCTGGTTTGGTCTTAGTCTTTTGCTGACGACTATGACAAAGCCCAGCTATACGCTGATACTGGTATCTACGGCGGGGCTTGCTATGCTGTATCGGTTGTTCCGGCAAAAATGGAAGAATTTTAAGCGATCCTTTTATCTAGGGCTTGCGTTTGTTCCCACATTTATCGATCTGCTCTACCAGTTCGGCGGCGTGTTCGGGGAACATTCTCAGGCGGGAGAAATGGGCGGCATCGGATTCGGGATCGGCTCGGTGTGGAAGCTTTACACGAATAACATTCCGTTGGCGGTGCTGCTGGCGCTGGGGTTTCCTCTTTTGGTGCTTGCGTTTCATTTGAAGGAGATAAAGGCAAATACATTGTACCGTTTTTCCTGGGCACAATTGGTTGTCAGCGCTCTGGAGTTGTTTTTGCTCTATGAGAACGGGCGGCGGTTTTCGGATGCGAACTTTTCCTGGGGATATATGCACGGGCTCTTTTTTGTTTTTGTGACAAGCCTGATATTGCTGGCGGAAGATACGATGGAAAAACGCGGAAAGAAATGGGCATTGTGTATACAATGGGCTTTATACGGGATGCATCTGGCTTGCGGAATAGGATATTTTCTGTATATCTGGGGCGGAAACGGTTTTCATGAGTTTTAAGGGCGAAAGCGGGAAAACAAATATTTGAGGGAATATGGATCGATATAAAAAGTATTGTAATGCGAAGGGAATACTGCACATCCTTATTTTTGCTTACGGTCTCAGTATGGTGTTTTTATTTTATAAGCAGACCGGATGGAGCGGCGGTGCCGTGTATGAATCGGATCTGCCGGTACACATCAGGATGATCGTGGAGGACGGATGGTATTACAGCCTGACGGCGTTTGTCTATAAAGCGTTTTATTCGGTGCCGGTCACGCTGCCAGAGGGAGCGGTTTTCGGGGACGCTGCGGTGGCGGTTTTCCTTGCGCTCTGCGGTGTGGCATCGGTGTATCTGACGGCGGTGCTGCTGCGGGATATGGAGAAGGCGCCTGCAGCCGGAGAAAAGGGTGTGCCGTTGGAGCTTATCGCATGGCATTTGCTTGGCGGGCTGATCCTGAATCTGGTGATGCCCTGTTATGTGAGGGGGATTGCGGATGGCAGATATATCGGTATGGAATCAGCCTCTATCTGGCATAATTCAACTTATATTGTGATGAAAATGATGGGGCTGCTCTGCGTAATTTATTGCGGGCGGCTCGCGAAAAAATACAGGGATGGGATAACAGGGAGAGAATGGCTGCTGTTTACGGGATATCTTTCCATCTGCACGGCTATAAAACCCAGTTTTTTGTTGGTATTTGCCCCTGCGATGGCAGTATTTTTGCTGATCGATTTTTTGGATGGCCTGGGGCGGAAGTTATCTTTTAAAGCGGTATTTGGGAGAGCGTTTGTGTTCGGTTCCGTAGTATTTTTACCGCTGTTTGTGGTACTGTTTCAGAATATGGTCTTATTTGGCTCGGATACCGGAAACGGATGGGAGGTACGGCCGGGGTACGCGCTGTCCCTGCACAGCGGTTATCCGCATCTCTCAGCGATATTTTCGATTCTTTTTCCTCTTGCCATACTCGCGGCTTTTCTGAGAGAACTTTGGGATGACAGATGGTTTTCGGGGGCGTGGCTGATGGCGCTTATCGGCTTTCTGGAAGTATTCCTGTTCACGGAGACGGGCAGCAGGGCAGGGGACGGAAATTTTATGTGGGGTTACAGCTTCGCGATACTGATGATCTTTGCGGCAGCCCTGGTAAAATGGGCGCAGTTCGGAAAGCAGGTATTCAAAAAAGAACTTCGGACGGAACATTTCCTCAGGACAGGATTTTTCATCGGTTCAGGTTTGATACTTGGATGGCACCTGTACTGCGGGGTATATTTTTATATGAACTTACTTAGAGGCGTTTCCTATTATATGTGGGATTAAGGACAGGAAGGCATCAAACGAAACAAAATAAATACGGTAAAAGGAACAAATATGCTTTATATTTTATTAAACTGGCTGTACATTTTCATAACAACCCTGATCACCGGCTTTGGAATCCTGTTTCTTTTGCGGAAAGCCTTCGGCTATTCTCCCCGCAACATCCATACCTGCGTGATGACAGGGCTTGTGGCGCTTACTGTCTATGCGCAGTGGTTTTCTCTGTTTTACAGGGTAAATATTGAGGCAAATCTGATCCTGATCCTGGTTGATATCGTGATTTTTTTTCTGCTGAGAAAGCCGCTTTGGCAGTTTTTGATCAGTTCGCTGAGAGAGGTAAGCGGAGGAAAAAAGATTGCTGTTTTTTTGCTGATCTTAGTCTGTGCCTATTTTACATCCAGAGGAAGCTATATATCCGATACCGGCCTGTATCATGCACAGTGTATCCGCTGGCTGGAGGAATATGGTATTTTGAAGGGGCTTGCCAATATTCAGTCCAGAGCGGCTTATAACAGTTCGGCGTTCTGCCTGTCGGCGCTTTACAGCATGAAATACATATTCGGGCAGTCCATGCATGCGGTGCAGGGATTTATGGCGCTTCTGCTCTGCGGTGTCTGTCTGGATATCGGGGCGGTTTTTAAACGGAGAACGCTGCTTCTTTCGGATTTTCTGCGGCTGGGGGCAATATATTATCTGACGCTTCTGCACCGGGAAATCCTGTCTCCTTCTTCTGATTTTGCCGTTATGATCACGCTGTTTTACATTCTGATTAACTGGCTGGACCTTCTGGAGAGAAAGGAAGCATCGACGGTGCCTTATGCGCTGTTGTGTGTGGCGGGAGTTTACACGGTGACTTTGAAGCTGACCGCAGGACTGATACTGGTTCTGCTGGTAAAACCTGTGGTGATGCTGGTGCGGGAGAAGAAGTGGAAAGAAATCATAACATATGTTATGTTAGGAAGCATTGTGATCGCGCCTTTTTTGATACGGAATGTGATCATTTCCGGGTGGCTGATTTATCCGCTGACGGCGCTGGACCTCTTTGATGTGGACTGGAAGGTGCCGGCAGAACTGGTAGATGCGGACTCTTACCAGATCAGGACCTGGGGGAAGGGGATTCACGAATACGAATTGTACGGCGGTCCGACAAAGTGGTGGCCAAACTGGTTTAAGACCACGCTCTCCGCTACGGAAAAAGGGCTGATCCTGGCGGACGGAGCGGCGCTTTTGCTGCTGATCGGGATGATTGTAAAGCAGGGGAAGGAAAAAAGAGCAAACGAATGGGACAAGCTGCTTGTCATGATAACGGCAGCGGTTTCATTTTTGTTCTGGCAGTTCAGTGCGCCTCTTGTGAGATATGGGTATGCCTATGTATTATCGCTGGCGCTTTTGGTATTTGGAGAAATATATATCAGGCTGTCTGAGGGCAGAAGGCAGAGAATAATACTTATATTGATGGGTATATTTTTTGTATGGAAGGGGGCAGCTCTGACACAGGGGATATGGTCCCAGCGGCTTTTGCCGTATTATATTGCGCAGGCAGACTATGACCATAATGAGGGCGGCGAGGATGTCCGGGAGCATCAGGTAAACGGAATCACCTTCTATTATAATGTTATGGGGTATCATAAACTGCCCGGTGGGGGCTCCATGTTTACGCTGCGGAGCGACAGGCTCGAGGATGGATTTCGTTATGAATATCATGACTGGAAAGAAATATTCGGAGTGGCTGAGTGAGGATGAGGGGAGAGAAGAGAACAAGGATCATTGTACTTGTGCTTGCGGTTCTTTTTACGTTTATGCAGCTTGCGGGCTGGCAGATCAGTATGCGTTACGGAACAAGCGTGCACAGAAGTGATATTTTTCAGAGCATCGGGATGCTGAACGGGTATCAGCTTGTTTTTGCGGCGGTTTTTGAGACGGCGTTCTGGTATGCCGTTATTGATTTTGCTTTTTATTTTCTTGGGAAGCGGAAGAGAAGGCGTGCATCGAAAGCGGAAATGCCGGGAAGGCGGATGTGGCTGCTGGTTGGCGTGCTACTGTTTTTCGGTCTGTTTATCGGGCTGCTGGCATGCTGGCCGGGGATTTATTCCTATGATGCGCAGGGACAGCTCGGGCAGGCTTTGTACCCGGAGACGATATATACGATGCATCATCCGCTTCTGCACACGCTGTTTATGGGAAAGATCATCACTTTCGGTTATCGGGTATCCGGGGAGAACCTCGGGGCGGGTATTTTGCTGCACAGTATTGTGCAGATGCTGGTCTGTACGGCGATTTTTACATATGCCGTTTATTTTATCAGAAAAGTGACGGGGAAGAACGGGCTGGCAGCGGCGGCTTTTTTGTATTACGCATTTTTTCCCGTAGTAGTCTTATTTTCTTTTTGTACCACAAAAGATGTGCTTTGCGGCGCATTTTTACATCTTATGGTGATCCTGACATATGAGCTGTATCAGGATGGGGAGGAGTTCTTTGCACGGAAAGGGAAAGTTTTTTTATTGATTCTTTCAGGTGTTCTGATGTGCCTGTTCAGAAATAACGGTGTTTATGCAGTGGCGCTGATGGCGCTTTTTGCCGTTATATTTTTCCGGCAGAATCTGAGAGCGGTATGTTTTATTTTGCTTCCGGTTATTGTATTATCCGTGTTTTCCAACAAAGGACTGCAGATAGTGCTGCAGGCAAGGGGCGCCAGTATGGTGGAGGCATCTTCCGTGCCGATCCAGCAGATTGCACGAGTGTATTATGAGGAGGGGGAGGCGGGCTTTACCGAGGAGGAACTGGAACTGCTGTATCAGGCGGTTTCGGCGGAAACGTTGCTTGGATATGATCCGACTACCTCTGACAGCGTTAAGAATTTTACAAATTTTGACGATGTTGTCATGGAACAAAAAGGCGCTTATCTGAAATTGTGGCTTGGGGTGGGAATCAGGCATCCCGGGAAATATATTGCCGCTTTTCTGGATAACACTTATCAGGCGTGGTATCCAGGCACATCTATTATGAGATACCCGGAAAGCGGGGACTATGATTATCTTGAGATAGAGGGGTTTGACACGGTAATTAAGGAACCGAAGATCCCGGGACTGTATGAGTTCTATGATAAGATTGCCGCGGATTATTTTTATCAGAAGATTCCCGGATTACGTCTTCTGTTCTCCATCGGGGCAATGTTCTGGATCATGCTTTTTACATTTTTTTACGGAATCCGCAAAAAGGATGAGGGCGTTACCGCCGCTCTTTTGCTCACTTTGTGTTTTTGTGCCACCTGTTTTTTGGGACCGGTGGTTCTGGTGAGGTATTATCTGAATTTATTTTATTTGTTTCCGGTCTGCATCGCGTTTATATTCGGAAGATAATAATGTATATTATTAATTACAGCGCAGAAGGAGTGTGATACCTCCGTCTGCGCTGTTGTATCATCCGGCTAAAATGGATGACCGGCAGGGATGGCGTCAGAAATTTTTTCCTGAATATCGTGAAGGCCAGGAGGCCGCATTATTTGTGATAATAGGCACAGATTTTCCGAACGGCCAGGATCACATCCTCCACTTGGCGGTCCGTCAGGGAATAGTACAGGGGAATGCTGAGAATCCGTTCATAAAGCCTTTCCGCTTTTGGGCAAAGCCCTTTCGGATAACCAAGCCTCTGGTAATAGGGCAGGCGGTAGACAGGAATATAGTGTACCTGACAGTGGATATTCTCAGCTGTCATAGCGTCAAAAAACTGGCGTCTGCTGCAGGTGAGGATATCCGGATCAAGCTGTATCACGTATAAATGTCTTGTGGTATCTGATGAGGGAATCTCTTTTTGGACAATAATGCCCTCCACATCCCGGAATGCTTCATTATAACGTTTTACAATCTCCTTCCGGCGCTTCGAGAAAACGGGAAGCTTGTCAAGCTGGCTGGAGAACAGAGCCGCCTGTATTTCGGTGAGCCGGTAGTTATATCCCAGAGAAACCATTTCATAGTACCAGGGATCATCACAGGGCTCGCTCATCTGAGAGTGGTCTCTGGTGATGCCGTGGCTTCTTGCCAGAAGGAGTTTTTGGTAGAGAACTTCATCGTTGGTCGTGACAACGCCGCCCTCGCCTGAGGTGACCGTTTTTACCGGGTGGGAAGAAAAACAGGTCATGTCGGCAAGAGAGCCGATTGGCTGTCCCTTATAAAGAGTACCGATAGCATGGGCGGCGTCCTGAATCAGCAGCAGCCCGTGCTTTTGGCAGATGGCAGCGATCTCATCGTATGCCACAGCCTGTCCCGTGTAATGGACGGGGATAACGGCCTTTGTTTTCGGGGTAATACAGGCTTCCATGGCAGCCGGGTCCATATTGTAAGTCTCAGGATCAATATCGGCAAAGACAGGCGTGCCGCCGCAGTAGGATACGCAGTTGGCAGAGGCGGCAAAAGTGATGGGTGTGGTGATCACTTCATCCCCCGGTCCGATGCCTGCCGCAATGCAGGCAATGTGCAGGGCGGCGGTACCGTTGCTCACCGCTACGGCGTACTTTGCGCCGGTCACTTTGCAGAATTTCTCCTCCAGCGCCGGGATCCGGGGACCACATGTTAAAAAATCACTTCGTAAAACATCCGAGACGGCACGGATATCGGCATCGTCGATGTATTGTCTTCCATATTGAATGGGGGTATCGCAGGCGGGACTGCCGCCGCAGATTGCAGGTTTTTCCATGATAGTTCTCCTGTTGTAAGCTGTTACTCTACAGCAATATATCGTATCATAACCTGAAAAATTTGCAGGAAAGAATATAATATCATTTATTCTGCTATATCAGGTGTTAAATTTGCTCCATTTACGATAGCACATAATCATGTGATTGGCAAGAAGCCGCCGTTCTTTATTTAAGAACCGGCTTCGGTTGAAGCAGTCATAAGGATTTGGCGCAGGTGGGGAACTATGATGTGGAACAGATATGCCGGATTTTACGGAAAGAGCAGGATAATATTGGGGGATAAGGGATTTATAACGGAGAGTATGTTGACAGAAACGGGCATAACGCTTATATTTATTAAAGAGATTTTGGGGGATTCTGCCCTTGGGAAGAAAGGGGAGCTTGATATAAAATATGAAAAGCGATTTTTTATTGTCTGTTGTTGTGCCTGTCTATAAAGAGGAAGATAATATTGTTCCTTTTCTGGAGAGATGCGTAAAGGTTATGGAAGAAAATGACTATCGATATGAGATCATTTTCTGCTTAGATCCGTCGCCTGACCGTTCTTATGAAGTAATCTGTGAAAATATCCGGAAGAATAAACATATAAGGCTGATTCAGTTCAGCCGCAGGTTCGGCCAGCCCTCCGCTACCTATGCGGGAATCTGTACCTGTCGGGGGGATGCCTGCATTATAACGGATGTGGACCTGCAGGATCCGCCGGAACTGATGAAGGAGATGGTGGACAGATGGCAGAAGAACGGCAGTGATGTGGTCTATGCCCAGAGAAAGACAAGGGCGGGGGAAACGCTGATCAAGAAGATCGTGGCGCGTTCCGGCTATGCGCTGATCAACCGGATGGGCGATGTGGACATTCCGGTGAATACCGGGGATTTCAGGCTGATTGACAGAGTTATGATAGAGGAATTGAAAAAGTCAAAAGAGCACCATGGCTTTCTGAGGGGTATGGTGGCTTTTGTCGGTTTTAAGCAGGAAGCTATTTTATATGACAGAGATGCCAGGCATTCCGGGAAGGGCAATTATAACCGGTTTTTCGGTTCTCTGAGGATCGGATTAAACGGACTGATCTGCTATTCCACAAAACCGCTGGAGTTTGTGACGGTATTTGGCGGCATTTGTTCGGGGATGGGCGGATTGTTTCTGGTGTATTATATTGTGCAAAGTATTTTACGGCTCTGCTCGGTTTCCATCCCGTATATACCCTTTACGGTGGTATTGATGTTGCTGCTGGGTGGGCTGAATTTTCTGTTTATCGGTCTGCTCGGGGAGTATATCGGGCGGATCTATGAGGAAGTTCGGGAGAGACCGAGGTATATTGTGGACCGCATAATCGATGCGGATAATGTGGACGGAAGCGGTAAAGAGTGGAGAGGAGGAGAATAACGTGCGTTATTTTGTTACGGGAGGAGCCGGATTTATCGGTTCCAATATGGTGGATCGGCTTCTTGGCCTTGGGAATGAAGTGGTGGTTTATGATAATTTTTCCACAGGCAGGCGGGAATTTCTGGAAAATGCCATGAAGTATGACAGTTTTACTCTGATAGAAGGCGATACGCTGGATCAGGAGAGGCTTAAACAGTCCATGGCGGGTTGTGAGTTTGTATTTCATTTTGCGGCAAATGCGGATGTGCGGATGGGGTGTGAGCATCCTGAAAAGGACCTTAAGCAGAATACGATTGCTACGTTCCATGTGCTGGAGGCGATGCGGGAAAACGGTATTAAAAGGATTGGTTTTTCATCCACAGGTTCCGTGTATGGGGAGGCGGAGGTGATTCCGACGCCGGAGGATGCGCCTTTTCCGGTGCAGACTTCGTTGTATGCGGCATCCAAACTGGCAGGGGAGGGGATGATCGCCGCCTATTGCGAGGGTTTTGGTTTTACGGCCTATATCTTCCGGTTTGTATCCATCCTAGGAGAGCGTTATACCCATGGACATGTCTTTGATTTTTACAAAAAGCTGCGGGAGGATTCCGGCAGGCTCTATATTCTCGGAAACGGAAAACAACGGAAATCCTATCTCTATGTGCAGGACTGTCTGGATGCCATCCTGACTGTTGTTGAGAAGGCGCAGGAGAAAGTAAATATTTACAATCTGGGAACGGATGAATATTGTGAGGTAAATGATTCCGCCGGCTGGATTGCCGGAAAGATGGGAGTTTCCCCCGTATTTGAGTATGCGGGCGGAGAGCGCGGCTGGATCGGGGATAATCCGTTTATTTATCTGGATACGTCGAAGGTAAGAAGCCTTGGCTGGAAGCCGAAATATGATATTCGGGAAGGCGTGTTAAAGACGGTGGAGTTTCTGGAAAAAAATATCTGGGTTTTTGACGTGAGAGATTCATGAGAGGACAGTATCGGAAGAACGGCAGGGGGAACGGAAAATGAACATAGGAATCATAGGCTGTGGGCTGATCGGAAAAAAGAGGGCGAAGTCCATTCCGGCAGCGCATACCATAGCGGGAGTGTGCGATATTCGGATGGATCGTGCCAGTGAACTGGCGGCAATGACGGGTTGTCATTTTATGACGGATGATTATAAAGAACTGATAGAACGGCCGGGGCTCGAATTGGTGATTGTTTCAACCCTGAACAACCGGCTTGCGCCGATTACCTTATATGCCGTGGAACACGGTAAGCATGTTATCGTGGAAAAGCCCGGCGGGATCTGTTCCGCTGAGTTGCTGCCGATTATGGAAGCGGCGGAAAAAAATCATGTGCTGGTCAAGGTAGGCTTTAATCACAGATATCATCCGGCAATGCTGAAAGCGAAAGAGCTTATGGAAAAGGAAGAAGTCGGTGAAGTAATGTTTATACGGGGGCGTTACGGACACGGCGGCAGAGTGGGCTATGACAGGGAATGGAGGGCGGATGCCTCCCTTTCCGGCGGCGGCGAGACCATTGATCAGGGAGTGCATCTGATCGATCTGGCGCGTTGGTATATGGGAGAATTTGAGGAGGTGTCCGGGTTTGCGGCTACCTACTTCTGGGATATGCCGGTGGATGACAACGGTTTTATCAGCCTGCGAAAGAAGGACGGCAGGGCGGCCTGGCTGCAGGTGAGCTGTACCGAGTGGAAAAATATGTTTTCGCTGGAAATCTACTGTAAGAATGCGAAACTGGCGATTGAGGGGCTGGGGGGCAGTTACGGAGTAGAGAAATTATACTATTATCAGATGCTGCCAAAGATGGGACCGCCGGATACGGTTATTTACGAGTATCCGAGAGGCGACAGATCCTGGGAACTGGAATTCAGCGAAGTCGAGGAAGCAATCCGGACAGGAAAAGGATTGAACATGGGCGATATCAGGGATGCATACGAGGCGCTGAAGATCGTGGAGAAGATTTACCGGTGATGGAGAAGGTCTGATCCCTGACATCAGCGGGTGAAGGGCATGGCACGGAGAAGTGAAGCCAAAGGGCTGAACGATTGTGATAAATATGATTATGACAAAGGTGTCATAATACATATTACGCATATAAGAGAGGAGAAAAGCACAAAATGATCATTGTGAGAAGTCCCTTAAGGATTTCCCTTGGCGGCGGCGGAACAGATCTGCCTTCCTATTATGAAGAAAACGAAGGGTTCCTGATCGCGGGTGCCATCAATAAATTTGTCTATATCACAATGCATGAGAATTTTCAGGATGAAATCTGGGTGAAATACTCGAGGACGGAGAAGGTGCGGGATATCCGAAAGCTGGAGCACCCGATTTTCAGGGAGAGTATCAGCATGCTGGGGATGGAGAATGAGAGTTTTGAGATACAGTCCATGGCGGATATTCCGGCAGGGACGGGGCTTGGCTCATCCAGCAGTTTTACAACGGCAGTGCTGAAATGTCTGCATGAATATAAGGGAGAACTGGTCGGAACGGAAACGCTGGCCGAGGAGGCCTGCGATATTGAGATGAACCGCCTTAACGAGCCGATTGGGAAACAGGATCAGTACATAGCGGCGTTCGGCGGCATAAAGGCAATGTATTTCAGAAAAGACGGCCATGTGGATGTGGAGCCGCTGAATATGTCGAAGGAGACCTGCTACAATCTGGAAGATAACCTGGTACTTTATTTTACAGGTTTTGAGCGGTCCGCCTCTCAGATATTGAAAGAGCAGGATGTCAAAACGAGAAGCTCCGATCAGGAAATGAAGCGGAATCTGGATATGGTGAAGCAGATGGGGCTGGACAGCAAGAGAGCCTTTGAGAGGGGAGATCTGCGGGAGTTTGCGGCGATCATGAAGCATCACTGGGAGATCAAGAAAAAACGTTCCAGCCATATGTCCAATCCCAGGATTGATGAATGGTATGATCATGCGATGAAAAACGGGGCGCTGGGCGGAAAGCTGATCGGTGCCGGCGGCGGCGGTTTTCTGATGTTTTACGCGGAGGATAAGGTAAGCCTGCGCAGGGCAATGCAGAAGACAGGCCTAAGGGAAGTAAGGTTCCGGTTTGAGAACCAGGGGACAAGACTGGTATATTGAATGTATTATCGGTACGGAAAGCCGGAGGGAGGAATCGGTATCGACATGGGAAAAGCGGTGTATAAAATGGAGTGTCCTGCCTGTGAAGATATGCAGGTTGCGGTTTTGATGGGCGGTTTGGGGAGCAGGCTGAAAGAGCAGACGGCAGGCTGTCCGAAGCCTCTTATACAGGTCTGTGGGAAGCCGTTTTTTGAGTATGAATTTATGCTGCTTCTGCAGGCGGGATTCAAAAAATTTGTTTTTCTGGTGGGTTACCGGGCGAATATGATCGAGGAGTATTTCGGGGACGGGAGCCGTTATGGGGCGGACATATCCATACGGTACAGCTATGACGGAGAAAAGCTTCTGGGGACGGGCGGCGCCGTGATCAGAGCGCTTCCGATGCTGGAGGAAAACTTTATGCTGCTCTACGCGGACTCTTTTATGGATGTGGATTACTTTCAGATCGTATACCGTTATTTTGCGGGCAAGGCGGCAGGCCGCACTGCGCTGATGACCGTGATGGAGAACGGCAATCGGTTTGATAAAAGCAATGTGATTTATCAGGGCGGAGAGATTAAGGTATATGACAAGAAAAACAGTACGTCTGATATGTCCTGTATTGATTATGGGATAGAGGTGTTTTCCAAAGAGATATTTTCTTCTCTGGCAGAATCGGCCGGGGAAGGAGCGGTGGATCTCGCGGATATCCAGAGCAGGCTGGTGGAAGAGGGAAAATGCACGGCATGTGAGGAAACCCGCAGATTTTATGAGATAGGGACACCGTCTTCGCTGGCGGAATTTACGGAATATGCCGGGAGGCGGTTTATGGAGCCCGTGGGCGCCTGTTTTTTGGACAGGGACGGAGTGATCAATGAGATTGTGTATAATGAAGATACGGAGCAGCTTGATTCTCCGCTTGCGGTTTCTGAGTTTACGTTTTTGCCCGGAGCCGTGGAGGGCTTGAAAAGATTATATGAGAGCGGTATGATGCTCTTTGTTGTCTCAAACCAGCCGGCTGCAGCAAAGGGGAAGACTGCTCTCTCGGAGCTTTATGATATCAATGTCCATATGATAAAAGAACTGCAGAAGGAGGGGGTTGAGGTTGCGGAGGCCGCAATCTGCCCCCATCATCCGGTTGGGAGCGGGAAAACAAAAGAAAGTTTCCTGATCCGGGAATGTGACTGCAGAAAGCCAAAGGCAGGACTGCTTTTGGGGATTATGAAAAAGTACAATATAGATCCGGAGCGTTCCTATATGATAGGGGACTCCTATACGGATATGCTGGCAGGCAGGAAGGCGGGGGTAAAGACTGCCTTTGCAGGAGATTATAAATGCGATGTGTGCAGCCGGCTTGCATATATAAAGCCGGATATCACAGGAAGGAATCTGGCTGAGATTGCACGGATGATTGTGGAATCGAAAGGGTGACGGACGCCGGGATAAAAAATATCCGCATGATAGGAACAGGTTAGAAATACGCAATGGGAGAAAACAGGGAGAGGGATATGCTGAGTGGAAAAAAAGCGCTGATTACGGGGGCGGATCAGGGGCTTGGGAAGGAAATCGCAAAGGAATTTCTTGAGCAGGGTGCATCGGTCTGCATTTGTTCCAGGGATGAAGGCAGACTCAGGGAGGCTGCGAAAGAGCTGGAATGCTGCAGGAAAGAAGAAAACGGGAAGGTGATTTTCCGCCGTGCCGATGTGGGGATTACGGAAGATTTAGACGGGCTGTACGAATATTTGCTGAGTGAGTTCGGAACGCTGGATTGTGTTGTAAATAACGCGGGAATCCAGGGACCGATCGGCGATTCGGCGGAGGTTTCCTGGGGGAAGATCGAAGAGGTGATCAGAATCAATCTGCTGGGGACTCTGTACAGTATGCGGAAAGCGGTATCTGTGTTCAGGGCACAGAAAAAGCAGGGCAGGATTGTCAATCTTTCCGGCGGCGGCGCAACGGGACCGAGAGAAAACTTTATGGGATATGCCCTCTCAAAAACCGGTGTTGTGCGTGCCACGGAGATCATGGCGAAGGAGACGGAAAAAGACGGTATTTATATCAATGCTATTGCACCCGGCGCCATGAATACGAGAATGCTGGATGAAGTTTTAAAGGCGGGGGAAGAGGCGATGGGAGCAGGAGCCTATGCGCAGGCGCTGAAGCAGAAGGAAAGCGGCGGCGTATCCCCGAAGAAGGCGGCGCATCTGGCGGCATATCTTGCATCTGACAGAAGCGGGAAGATAAGCGGCAGGCTGATCAGTGCCCTGTGGGACGGCTGGGAGAGTTTCGGGACTCATGAGCAGGAAATTATGGGCAGTGATATTTACACACTGCGGCGCATCGTGCCGAAGGACAGAGGATTTGCGTGGGAGTGATACGGGAGATGGCGGATACACGGCGATAAGAGGAAAAGTAACGGCCTGGCAGAATGCTTTGCTGTGGAAATAAAGGAGAAGAAATGGAAAAAAGAGAGTATATCGATCTGTATTTAAAGGAGACGGCGGAAATCATCGAAAAGCTGGACAGAGAGGCGATCGCGGACGCGGTTTCGGTTCTGGAGCAGATAAAGAAAGACGGCGGACGGCTGTTTATTTTAGGCGTGGGAGGCAGTGCGGCAAATGCTTCCCATGCGGTAAATGATTTCAGGAAGATCGGCGGGATTGAAACCTATGCGCCCACGGATAATGTGTCGGAACTGACGGCGAGGACCAACGATGAGGGGTGGGAGACGACTTTTTCGGAATGGCTGAAAACGTCCAGACTCTGTGAAAAGGATGTGCTTATGGTGTTTTCCGTGGGCGGCGGCAGTGAAACGACATCGCTGAATATCGTGAATGCTTTGAAACTGGGGCAGGAGCGGGGAACAAAGATCATCTCCATCGTTTCCAGAGACGGAGGATACGCAGGGCTGGTGTCGGATGCCTGCATTTTGGTACCGGTGGTATCGAAGGAGAGGATTACACCTCATGCGGAAGGCTGGCAGGGCGTACTCTGGCATCTGTTGGTCAATGCATTACATTGATATGGTTTATTCGGAGAATGACAGCGTGAAATGGTTCATTTCACGATCCTGATATGAGTGCCCGCCGAAGCGGGCGAATGGGAGTTAACGTGAAGATAGAAGATTTAAAGATTGCGATCTATGCGGACGGCGCCAATATTGAAAAGATGAAACAGATGAGCCGGCTGTCCTATATTAAGGGATTTACCACGAATCCTACACTGATGAAAAAAGCCGGGGTGGCTGACTATGTGTCCTTTGCAAAGGAAGCCCTTGCCGAAATACCGGACCGTCCCGTCTCCATGGAGGTTTTTGCCGATGATTTTGACAAAATGGAACGGGAAGCAAAAGAAATTGCCTCCTGGGGAGAAAACGTATTCGTAAAGATACCCGTTATGAATACAAAAGGAGACTCCGCCATACCACTGATCAAAAATCTTTCGGCAGAAGGATTGCACCTTAACGTTACGGCGGTTTTTACAATAGAGCAGGTTCACAGCGTAGTGGAGGCATTCTCGGAAGGGACCGAAAACATTGTCTCGGTTTTTGCCGGCCGTATACTGGATGCGGGAGTAGACGCAGAGGAGATTATGAAACAGGCCCTGCCCATCTGCAGAGCCAAAAGAGGCACAAAACTCCTCTGGGCAAGCGTCAGGGAAGTGTTCAATATTGTTCAGGCTGACCGCTGCGGCGCAGATATTATCACAGTACCCGATGAAATCATCACAAAACTCCATAACTTCGGGAAAGATCTGACAGAATTTTCGAGAGAGACCGTGGAAATGTTTGTGAGAGACGGGAAAAGCCTTGGCTTTTCCATTCTGTAAAATACGAATAAAGCAATTATAAATTATATATAAGGGGCGGTTATATGGTGCAGTTCTCACAGCATATAACCGCCTCTGACAGCGTATCATTTAAAATCTAAAAGTTAAGATTATTCTCCTAACGCCAGAAAAGCACTCCTGATCGCATTTGTCGTATTTGTATCCCCCATAACAAACAGGATAACCTCCCCTACATTTTCCACGACAACACTTTCTGCTTCCGCACAGATCCATTTTCTCGGATCGGCGTTGTCGGAGATAGTCTGTTTTGCCGCTTCCACATCGGCGCCTGCCGGAAGCCTTAACAGAATACATTGATAGGGAACGGTGTTTATCATCGGCATGGAATAATAGCTTTCCGTATACTCCACATCCGCTGTTCCGATCATGTATTCGGCTGAATCTGAGGGAATCTCCCCGGAATCAAAACTGTCTTTCATGGAATCTCTGAAATCCTGTGAAAGATCTGCATTTTCATAGACGGTGTTCATGATGTCCGAGAGAGGCCCGATCAAATTTACATCAGCGGCATCACTGCTGTCGGATTTACCGCAGGATGTGAGCAAAAGAGCCGCCATAAGCACGGACAATAATAATGTTCTTTTTTTCCTCATAATAATTCTCCTCATCTTTTTATAATTTTTAGATATGCCGCACCCAGCGATCATTATTTTTGCCGGGTGTTGATATCATATCTGTCAGCATTTTACCATATTTTGGAAATTAAGATACCCCATTCACAGATATTTCATAAAATTCTCCCGAAAAAGGATCTCTTACATAATCACTGTCCTCCCGTCCCATGCCGGGTATCAGGATTTCTTCCAGAACCGCACCGGTTTCATCGGAAAAGTATATCGTCTCCCCTTTTCGGAGATTAAAGTCCAGCGGGAGAGCGCTGTTATTTGGCGCCTGCCTGTTTTTCTTCCCGTAGAGAACAAGAGATTCACCGGGAGCAAGGACTTTGCAGGGAAGTCCGGTTTTTTTCAGCGCCGCGGGATCATCGCTGAGATACAGCCCGCTAAGGGAGATGTCATGGCCTGAGGGATTGGTGATCTCTATCAGGTCATTTGTCCCCTGAACATGGATGCGGGAGAGGATGGGAAGAGCATCGGGCTTATCTTCCAGAACAAGGGAAATCTCCAGTCTGGGATTATTTTCCGACTCCGCGTAGCCCTGGGTTCCAAAATTTTCCGGTGGAGTAAAATCCTGCATATTCTGTATCGGAATTTCCAGCAATTGTTTTAGGTCTTCGGATGAAAAAGTAAGTTCTTTTTCTCTATATTGTACACCGTTTACGAGCCAGTATGCAAAGTTGTGTCCCTCATTTGCGGAAGCCTTCAGCGTGAGGGCATTGTCCGCATAGTAGATGCCCGAAAAATCGCTGCCCGTGTCCGTAATGGAATTTACCGAAATCCTGGCATTTTCCGGACAATCTACCTGCAGAAGATAAGGATAGAATAAAGCAAAATCCCGTTGCAGGAAAGTGTGCATGTAGCCCGGACGGTTTGCGGCAAAGGTTAAGACGGAGGCAGTTTCGGCATACACCGTTTCCATGGTGGTAATACCCGGCAGCATATTTTCCACATAATATCCGAGTTCCCGATCCCTCAAAAGAGAAAGTTCCTGTACCGTTTCGGAGACGGATTCATAGGAAAAGGTTCCGTTCATCAGATCGCACACGTAAGTAGAAAACATTTCCCGGCAGTCCGCCCTTGCCATCAGGTTGCAGAAAAGAGGGGACTGATAGTTGTTTAACAGCACGGCAATATTGTCCTCTTCGCAGGCATACCCCGGCACATCATCGGTTAACCCAAAACCATAATCGGTATCGTAAAACAGGTATCGATATCTGCCGTCAAAAACAGTCCCTTTCGTGTAAAGCCCGTCATCGGCAATATACCGCCAGGCGCGGACATTGTTGTAGGGCCAGTCTTTATTGGCAATATAGATTTCCATCGCGTAATAGGAGAGATAGTTTTCCACATCAATTTTTTCACGGAGCGCCTGATAGAGAGTATCGTCCGTCAGGTCGGCTTCCGCGTAAGTATCATAGATGTCCTGATACTCTTCCATGATCGGACTTATTTCCTCCCCTTCTTCTCCCGCCGTCTTATAGAATTCCCACAGCGTAACCCGATCAAAATATCCGTTTGCGCTGCCGTAGAGTTCCTCCATCTGTCCGCCGGAAAAGGGCTCTTTGATCCAGTAAAAGCCGGCGTACTCACCATTGATATAGACCGCGGCGGGAACATAAGGCGTTGTGAGCGGGAAACCGTAGTCTGTGGCTAACTGCTGGAACAGGGTATCCCGGAGAAATGCCTTGCCGAAATCATTGCCGCTGTTGCGAAAGACAAGGCGGTTGCTGCGGTCCGAAATGGTATTGTTCGTCTCCCGGCGGACGGAGGGAAACAGAGAGAGATGGAATTTCCCGTATTCATCATAGTCCTTTCGGGCAAAAAGCTGGAAAGATTTCTGAGCCTTTCCCCTGGAAAAATTGCCGAAAATCCGCATGCCGCAGTTCTGGGAGGCAAGGAGTCTGCCGTCTTTGTCAAAAATCTGGAAATGGACAGGGCGTTCCGACTCTTCTCCTGATAGTGTATAATTCGTAAAAATCCCCTCTTCTTCACCGTAGAGATCCGAAGGATTTCCCAGAATATTGACCACATATGTATCATATCTGGAATGGACAAAGAAACCCAAAATATAGTTGTAGCTGTAAACCTTTGAACTTGTTCCGTCATCAAAATAAAGACGGAAACGCAGAGGGTGGGACTTCTCTTTTAATGCCGCTTTTAAGGCAATGGGACGTTCGTACAGGACGGAAGCGGAAGAAGTACTGGAGGGTTCGGAACCGTCTGTGGTATAATATATATCGGCATTTTTGACAGGCGTAATGCGGATTCGCAGGGAATGACGGTAAAAACCGCTTTCATGGCTGATCATAAAAGCGGAATCGGTAAGGGAGCCGCCTTTTTTAACATCGTCCTGCATGAAGAGGGCAAAAGGAAGTACAAAGGCGGCGGAAAGCAGAAATATAACAATCATAATAAAGGAATGTAACTTTTTCATACTGCTATCATAATATAAAATCTTAAAAAAATACAGAGAGAAAGGCTGAAAATTTAAAAATTTAAACAGCGCAGAAACAGGAGAAACTATGAAAAAGCAGATGCGGCATAAAAAACTGGGGAGGATCATTTACAGCAGTCGGTTTTATACGGGAGTGCTGTTGTTGTTCATGATGATTCCGGGCGTTTTGTTCACAAAACGGGTAGTACGGGTGGATGAGATCGATATGGTTTCGGATAAGGAATTTCAGGAAATACTGAATAACTACAGAGAGAATCAGGAACTTTTATCGGAGGGGGAAGTCCTGCTGACACTCAATGACTGCCCACTGCCCTATGACAGAGGGAAAAATATCTGGTATGTGGCACAGAACCCGGAGAACAGAGCGTGGGAGGGTGTGCTGGGGCTCAGTGAAAGAGATGCCGTGCTCTACCTGTTAGATGACGGTTATCTGAGAAAAAAGGAAGAAGTGATCCGGGAGGGACATCTGTTTCAGGCGGTAATCGTAAAAGGAGAGGAATATGCGCAGGCTTCCATTGCGGTAACGGGTATGCCTGTTGTTTCTATTGAAACAA
>OFGN01000160.1_pt1 | contig 75436 bp, 69 predicted proteins | sample 1521821 | NCBI WGS metagenome assembly OFGN01 (sample SAMEA3504094, study PRJEB24116) | mouse gut metagenome | biome: mouse gut; feature: mouse-associated habitat; material: faeces | place: Denmark | collected 2011
CAATGATAAGGTAGAACACTTTTTCCGATGCGGTCTGGATTGTATAAAATTCCTTTCCCGTTTCGCTTTTCTCCTTTTCCCCGGATTCCTCTTTTTTCTCCGATGCCGCCGCTTCCGCCATTGCCTGCTTTTTCTGCTCTGCAAGGTTGTTTTCGGAAACGGTGTTCCAGTCACTGTCCGTCTTGGTATGCTCCGTCACCTGTGCGGTGGCGGAGGAAGGCTTGGTAGCCTGTGCGTTCACCGGGAGCTGCTCTGCCAGGTTCTTCTCGTTCCCGTCCTCTTTTTCCGGATCGGTGTAATACGGGTTGGCTGTTTTGTAGACCTCCGACATATTCCCGGCGTTATCCATTGCGGAAATGGTAAAATACTGGTAGCCTGCGTCAAACTGTTGCAGACGGATATTCAGGACACCGTTTGTAAGCTCCGTAAATTCATACCCGTTCACATACACCGCCTTGATGCCGGAATCCGTATCATGCGCCTGTATGGAGAGCAGACCGTCGCTGACCGCAGCGTTTAAGGTAGGCTTCGTGAAATCAAAGCATTTCATATAGCGGTTTTTCTCATAGGTTTTTCCCTTCTGGTCTGTCACAAGCACATAGACGGTGGTATTCTCCGAAATCTCTACATACATATCCTCTGTTACGTCCGTCCAGCTCCCATTCTGTGCCACTTTCGCCTGCACTGTCTTTATGGTGAAGTTGCCGGAATGTGCCACGTCCTCTATGGAGATATGTACCTTTGTGGTGTCATTGTGCCACCCGGACGGAGTAGAGATTGTGATTTTTACATTCGGGTTCACATATTCGCATAAGCTGTAATCCCCCTTGCAGACCTCACAATCTTTATCAATGGAATATTGTGTGCATTTTTCTTTACAGGTACATTCCGGCTCCGGGACTTCATTCCCGGATACTGTACCGCTTTCCGTACCTTCCCCACTGCCATCGGATTCTGTTTCGCCTTCATTCTCGTCGGACTCGCTTTCTGTTTCTCCAGTTTCACCTTCTCCGGTTTCCGTATTTTTCTCCGTTTCAGTGCTTTCCTCTGTTTCCGCTTCGGTACTGCCTTCCTCTGACGTTTCGCCGCTTCCCTCCGTAAGCGCACCTTCCGCATAGGCATCTACCGTATTCCCGCTGTTCGCCATAAATGCCCCTATGGGCATACAGAACAGTAATGCCGACAAGAACAGCGACACCGCCGCCCTAACTGATAACTTTTTCTTCATTTCCTGCCATCTCCTTTGCGTTTTCTTTTTCTTCCAATAACTTCAAAATCTCGTCCTCGCTGAATTTAATGAGTAATTGCAGCTTCTCGGACGAGATTTTATGCTTTTCGATAATATCCATTTTTTCGGCTCTTTCCGCCATGCGCTTCTGTTCTTCCAAATCCTTCTTTTTTGCCTGTAAGGATTCAAGCTGCGCATCCACTTTGGAAAGCTCCTTTTCAATGCGTTCCTTTGTCATAAATGCCTCCTTAATTTAACCTTCCTTATCAGAAAAAAAGAGTTATCAGGAATTACTGAACGGAATCCTTGCTTTTAGATATGTGTTAGCTTCATGATTCCTGATAACTCTGATAAGGTATCTGCCATTTGTTGATAGTTACTGTCATAATGATATTGGCAGGCTTGTGCCTGACTATCATTAAGGATGGTGATTATTTTGATTCAATCAACGATTGAAAATCTTGCAGCTCAAACAGCCAACATCTTTTTGCAAAATGGATATAACCACCGAAGTATCCGGGAAAAAGAATTTGCCCTGCAAAAGATTGTCCAACTGCACCACGAGAACGGATATGATTGTTACAGCCCTGAAATTGTATCCCTGTTTATCCGGGACGCAGAGAACCGCTATCAGCAAAAGGAAATCGGGAAAATACGATTTATGTTCCTTACAAAAACTGCTGATTACCTGACCGAATACCATGAAAAAGGCTCTATAACTTTATATGCCCGGAGGGTTCCGTCTGCTCTTTCCCCATACTACGAAGACCTTTTAACCGGTATCAAGGCTTATGGGGAATGGAATGACAAAACCAAATGCAGTATCCGACAGGTCGCAAACCCTTACTTCAAATGGCTTTTGGCTAATGGGATTGGTTCATTTGCGCAGGTGGATGACAGCATTATCAGAAAATACCTCATGGATTGTTCCAGGCGCATGACACTCAATAGTATTGATACCATCAAGCGTTCTCTTAAAAAGCTGCATTTGTATCTATATGAAATAGGAATTACGGGCAACAGCTTTGCAGATACGCTGTCTTTTGTAACCCCTACAGAACATAAGGTGAAAAAACCTGTCCCTCTGGATGAAATCGCCGCTGTTCTGGATGTTATTGACCGCAGCACCGCTATGGGCAAGCGTGACTATGCAATGATTATGACAGCGGCTGTCACCGGGATAAGGTCTGTTGACATCATAAACCTGACTTTTGATGCGATTGACTGGATTAACGGGGAAATCCGAATCACCCAACATAAAACGGGGAAGACGCTTGCGCTTCCTTTAACGACAGACGTTGGAGAAGCCATTCAGGACTATATATTGAATGGCCGTCCGAAAAGTGATCTGCCGTTTGTTTTTTTACGTGCAAAATCCCCCGCCGTACAGTTAGGACGTACTCTGCCTTATCAGACATTTAATGTTTACCGGAAAAAGCTCGGACTTCCGAAATGTACATTTCATGGGCTGCGGCGTGCTGTGGGCACCAACATGGTAATATCTGGTGTGCCAGTCACTACGGTTTCGCAGGTTTTAGGCCATTCCAGCATTGAGCCGACAAAACAATATATCTCCTTAGACAGCACGCACCTGAAAGAATGTGCCCTCAATTTAGAAGGCTTCATGCCGGAAAAAGGGGGCGGTCATTTATGAAAGAATTTAAAAGTGCTTTTAGGCCCTCTATCATGGAATATCTTGAGTTTCGTTCCGCTATGGGCTACTCCAATGAGCATGAACAGCAACTGCAGCATTTCGACAGGTATTGTTATGAACACTGCCCAGAACAAACCGAGCTGACAAAAGAAGTTGTCCGTGGCTGGTTCTACGACGAAATCGCAAGAGGCCGTTCCTGTTTGAGCAGCAAGGCTACCGCCATACGCTTATTTGCAAAATATCTCGGCGTATCGGCTTATATACTGCCGATGAGTTGTGTACCCAAAACGCCGGACTATCTGCCATACATCCTGACAGACAGTGAACTTGCTGCATTGTTTCATGCCGCCGATACGATGGAATATAAAAATGACCCATTCTTTCGCGAAACAGCATCCGTCCTTTTGCGGCTGCTCTACTCATGCGGGTTAAGGCCAAACGAGGGCAGAAACATAAAGCTGGAGCATATCAATTTCAAAACCGGCGAGCTTTTCATCACAAAAACCAAACGCAGGAAAGAACGGATCGTCGTAGCTTCTGATGATATGTTGCTGCTGCTGAAAAAGTACCGTTCCCAAAGAGCTATTTTCGACAAAGGGAATGAATATTTTTTTATCCATACAGATTCCTCTGCCCTGAAATCATGGCAGTTGACCGCACTTGTAAAATCATGCTGGGCAGCGGCACATCCAGAAGTTGACCCAAAACTATTGCCACGTTTAAGGCCATATGATCTCCGCCACCGATTTGCATCGACAGTCCTGCAGCGCTGGCTGGATGAAGGCAGGAATCTTTATGCGATGCTCCCTTACCTTCGTGCTTATATGGGACACGAAAAGTTTTCGGACACCGCTTATTACATCCACATCCTGCCGGAACGCCTTATGGTATCTCCGGGAGTACAGTGGGAAAACATTGACCGCATTGGAATGGAGGTGGACATATGGGCACGTTAACCCCGTTATTCTCCCTTGTCCACGATTTCCTGCTGGTTTCGTTGCCGGATGAACAAAAATGCAGCCCAAATACAATACGTTCTTACCGTAAGTCTTTGGAATTACTTTTCGATTTCATCAAGACAAAGCGGGATATCTCTTTAAGTGAAATCACTTTTGAGATGATTGACCGTAATGCTGTCTCGGAATTTTTGGATTATCTCGATGTAATGCCCTATATAAAAAATAGGGACACTCTCATCCAAGTATCCCTATAATCTACCGCTATATCTGATAGTTCTCTATTCACTTTCATTGTCAGGATTTTTTGTGTTCCCCGTACCGAGGTCTAATGCCACAACTACGGTTACTTTCTTCACAAGTATCTTTTCCTTATGATTTTCACCGATTTTGTTGAAACTGAAAAATGTCACAAAGTGCGTAAATTCAAGGATTTCTAGGTATCTTTCCTTTGTATCAACACCACAGTCTCCACATGCACCGTCTGCGGAAACATATCCACCGCCCTGACTCGTTTCAGCTCATATCCACCCCCGCATAACGTCTTTAAATCCCTGGCAAGTGTAGCGCTGTCACAGCTTATATAAACAATCCGATCCGGCTTCATCTTAAGCATAGTTGCAAGACAGGCTTCATCACAGCCTTTTCTGGGCGGATCTACTACAATCACATCTGCTGAAATTCCTTCCTTCTCATACTTCTCAGGAAGCACCTCTTCTGCCTTTCCCGCAAAAAACTGTGCATTACAAATTCCATTATTAACCGCATTTTTTCTGGCATCATCTATTGCCTGTGGTATGATTTCCACCCCATTTACCTGCATGACATCTTTTGCCAAAAATAAAGAAATTGTACCTATTCCACAATACAAATCCCATACCGTTTCCTTTCCCGTTAACCCTGCGTAAGAAAGAGCCAGGCTATACAACTTTTCTGTCTGCAAAGGATTCACCTGGTAAAAGGAAAGAGGCGAAATAGTAAATGTAATACCACGCCCGGAATCTGCAAAGTTATTTTTTACATCCCGTACATGAATGGTATCTTTAATAACATCTTTCCCCCATATGGTATGGATTTCCTTCCCCATGATCACATTCGTTTTTTCCGAATTTATGCTGATAGAAATACTCTTTATTCCCTGCACCCTGATAAGCGCCTCAACCAGCTCCTTTTGGGCAGGCAGATATTCTCCACCAAAGCCACCAGACTTGCTGCACCTGCCGGAACCGGCTTTCTTATCACCGGCATTTATTACCACACAAACCATAATTTCACCGCTTGAAAAACCCTTGCGGATCAAAACATGGCGAATTAATCCTTTTCCGCTCACCTCATCATAAGCAGACACACAATTTGTTTTCATATAGGAAAGAATAATTTCCAATATTTCCTTATTCTCTTCTGCTCCAAGACTGCACTCCGTGTTTGCAATTATGGCATGTGTTCTGCCAGCGTAAAAACCTGCGACAGGATTTCCTTCCTTATCTCTGCCAATTGGATACTGTGCTTTATTTCTATAATGAAAAGGCGTATCCATCGAAACAATAGGTTCCATAACCCGGTTAACCAATTCTGGTTCAAATTCCCCAATTCGAATCAAATGATTCCTTACCTTTGATTCCTTAAATTCCAATTGGCGTTTGTAGCTCATGGCTTGTATCTGACATCCACCGCATTGTCTGTGAAAAGCACACTTTGCATCCACACGAAAAGGAGAAGGTGTAAGCACCTTCTCTAACCTGGCATAAGCATAATTTTTCTTCACCCGTGTTACACGAATCTCTGCCTGATCCCCAATTACTGTATCTTTTATAAAAAAGGGGTACCCATTTATTTTTCCAATGCCTTCTCCTTCTGACGTTATGTCTACAATTTCAACTGTCAGAATTTGATTTTTTTCATAACTCATATTCTTTCCCAATTCCTCATAAATTCACACCCTATAAAGTGTTCTTCCTATATTCAAAGCTGCCTGAAAAGCAAAATACTACTCCAGTCTGGTTCCTCTTAAATTAGATTCAAACAATCTGTTAAATCCCATCCATCCTGTTTCTGTAGAATTTTCCAGTATTTCCGTAAAGGTCTGCAGCTTTGCATCTGTATTGTCTGCGAAATTAAGTGCTACTGCCTCCATAATTGCCGGTTTCTTGGGCGAACCAAATTCATATTCTCCATGATGGGCTAAAATGCAGTGCTTCAATTCGCTGGCCAGCAGCACCGGAAATCCTTCTATTTTATTTATTTTTTCTGCAACCATCTCCGTTCCTATCACAATATGCCCTAAAAACTGACCTTCATCCGTATAATCATTTTGAGGGAAAAGGGAAATTTCCCGTATTTTTCCAATATCATGACAAATTGCCGCACTGATCAGCAGATCTTTATTAAGCAAAGGATAAGCAGTACAGTAATATTCACAAAGTTTAACAACACTTAATGTATGCTGCAACAGGCCTCCTACAAATCCATGATGCACTGTTTTTGCAGCAGATGACTTTTTAAAAGTTTTTATAAACTCCTCATCCTTTATAAAAAATTCCTGTAAGAGCTGCTTTAAATATTTATTTTCTATCCTGTTAATATAGCCTGATAATTCCTTAAACATTTCCTCAATGTCAAATTTGCTTACGGGAAGGTAATCAGCCGGACTGAATTCGCCCTCCTGGCATTTTCTGATCCGCTTTACATTAACCTGTAAAGCACCCTGAAAGCAGGTAATATCTCCATATACTTCTATGTAATCCAATGTATCAAAGTCAGCAATTCCTGCATTATTGGGATCCCATATTTTTGCATCGATGGTTCCGGTTTTATCCTGCAGAATCAGACTTTCATATGGCTTTCCATTTTTTGTCACTGCGGAGATCTTGTGCTTGCAAAGATAAATATCAAATACTCTGTCCCCATCCTTATAATCCTTAATATACTTCATTTTGTTCCTCCTTCTATTCTGGTTTTAATCCAAGCACTGCTGATAATTCCAGTTCTCTATAACCGTCAGGTCCATGCCGCATCAATTCCATTTTAATTTCACTGCCCGGTTCCCGTAAAAGAAGCTCCTTTACCAGCTCCTGATAACTATTAATCTCTGTTCCATCCAGTTTTGTAATCACATCTCCGCTTTGGATTCCTCCATCCATTGCAGGAGAGTCCATGTCTATTTCTGTAATATACGCCCCAAAGGGAACCCCCATTTTTGAATTAGCCTCCTGCGTTACATCTGTTCCGTAAACACCAAAATATGCAATATCACTGTCGTTAGAAAGGCTTTCAACGACCTTTTTTAGTTCTGTGATTCCCACTGCACTGATCAGATTTTTCAAGTCGCTTGAATTATGGGACATGTCAATGATGCCCACTATTTGTCCATTCAAATTAATAAGCACTCCACTGGCATTTACACTTCCATAAATATCGGTAGTCATGTATTTATAATTAGAATCAGGAAGCTTAATTGCATTTCCAACAGATGTTATATTTCCATAGCAGATAGAATCTTCCGTTCCCATAGGCCTCCCTAGTGCAATAATCGGACTTCCTGAAAGACTGCTGCCTGATGTCCCTAAAACTGCTGCCTTTGCAACTTCCAAAGTACTGCTTTGTATTATAGACTTTGAAATAGAAATAACTGCCAGCCCTGTATTATTATCTTTCTTTTTCATGGAAGCCGGGTATTCCTGTCCATCTGCAAATGCTATCTTTATAGAATCTGCATCTTTAATACTGTTTATATTTGCAAGAATTAAAAGTTCCTTTCCATTATCAGCTACAATAACGCCGGATACAGCGCCCTCGCTTTCATATTCATTGTCAAGCCATCCCACATCAGAGGTTACTCCAAGCACAGTAACAATTGACTTGCGCGCCTGTTTTGCCACTTCTTTTACATTTCCAAGCAGTGACAGATAATCCTCCACACCCAATTCCAAATCCAGATCCATTTCTGATAAAACTTGTGCGATCTGTTCATTTTCCAATAATGGTGCCTCTGTAGGCTCTGGTTGTATTTGGGAATCATCCACAATCATATCTTCAGGAAGTATCTCATTTTCTTCTGTTTCTTCCACCAGAACTACCGCTTGGGGTTCTTCCTCCGGATAAAGGCGGTTACTGATAACAGGCTCAAGCAACAAAAACGTAATGCAGGCAACCAAGCCAAATACCACTGCCATTGCTGCTGTGATTAAAGTACGCCTGACCAGTTTTCTTTTGTTCAACGGTCTTTGTTTAATTGTCTCTTTCATAAAATCAGTATTATCCTGATTTCTATTTTCTTCCATATAATAAATTACTCCCTCACTGCATCAACTAATTTATAATTTCCAGCATATATAAAGGTTATTATAGCACAAGTCCGGCAAAAAGCAAAAGCCGGGGGCTTCCTTTCGGAACATCCCCCGGCTTCATCCTTTTTATTATTATGTTTCTATACCCCTATTTTCAAACAGACCTTCGGAGATTCAGAGTCCCGGTCTTTAGGCAGATACGCTATTTAACAAACCTTCTGATACGTCCATGCCGGGAACGCTTAGGAATATGTTCTTCATCACATTTCCATACAAAACCACAATTATAACATGTATAAATTCTATTCATATTCGTTATGCCTCCTCCCTAGCATACCCAGCTTCCGGCTCTTCCCATGTACGCAACGCAGGATATTTCCAAAGATAAGTTTTGTGGCCTGCAGGATTTTCAATATAAGCACCGGAAAACCAATTTGCATCTTCATTACCATCATCTGCTGCTGATTGATTTTATCCCAGTATTTTTCCTCCATAAGCAACTACCTTGTCAAGCGTATTTGTTATAGGCTCATCCATATGAACCTCCATCATAAAAAATGGTTTTTCTTCCCCTGTGGAATCATGATACAGTCTGGTATTCATATGCCCCGGAATTTTCCCTGATCCATCTTTTTATATAACTGGGGTAATATCCTCTCACCTGCACATCCGTAAACAAATATCCGCATTGTTCTTTAAGCATTACCTTTATCATGTCATCAGGGTTTGGCGTTGCAGGGTAGTATGGTACACTGGCAATCATGCATCCTATTTTGTTCTCCTGATCCATTTCATGCGCAAGTCTGGTCGTTGCTGCCGAGGCAACAAGCTCATGATGCACTGCCTGCAGCTTATCTTCTAAAGTAAGTTTTTCATTTGGAGTCCATATCCCACCGCTTAAAAGCAGATGATTCAATACAGAATTAATTTCATTAAAAGCGAGCCAGTAATGAACTTTTCCCTTATATCCTTGAAATACTGTTTTACAATAATTTAAATAAAAATCTATTACTTTTCTGCTTCTGAATCCATCATATCTGACGGAAAAACAATCTTTCTCCTCCATTCATGTTACCGCTATCATTAAGAACAGCCATATAAGCCACCGTTCCTTTTACCGTTTTTATCAAAGTAAATATGATCTAGCCATTTTTTTCTCCAAGCAATTGACAAGTGCTGTAATCATAGGTGGAAAAAATATATACACAATTTATCTATAACCTTCCCGCATATATACTATTTACAACAGAAGAATTAACTATTTGCATTCAACAATATGAAAGCAAAAAAAGCGTGGATTTTATAAAACATGCCGATAAAAATTTTTAACAAGAATATTTTGTTGTCTTTCTGCACAAAAAATTGTTTTTCTAATTGATTTTATGTGAATGACTAGATATTTTTTCAGATAAAGTCATAGAATCTTTATTCACGAACCAGCAGGAAACAAAAATACATTTTTGTTTCTTTTTTGACATAAAAATAAGCGCTTTCCGAAATCGGAAAACGCTTATTTATTCTATCGGCGTGACAGGATTCGAACCTGCGGCCTCTACGTCCCGAACGTAGCGCTCTACCAAGCTGAGCCACACGCCGTAACCTACAACAATGTTCATGATACAATTTTTAGAGCCAATTGTCAATAAAAAACTAAAGCAACAGATAAACTACTGTTATGATCAGTCCAATGCAAAACAACAGCAGCCCAAAAGAAAGACTTCTTCCTACAATAGTTCCATCCTCCGAAAGTTCCTCATAAATCATTGCATATTTGTGCACATAATCAGTCTTTTTAGGATGCTTTCTCCATATGGTGGCATTGGCAAGCCTCTCCAATCCATTTACAAAGCTTCCTGCCAGATGGGTGATATAGTTTCCTTCCTCCAATTCATGAGGAAGCTTACTATCCCTGTATACTGTTTTACGCAACAGTACCACTATCCCATCAACCAGACTATCCAATACCCTGCAGACCACTCCAAGTACAAAAGGCAGGGCATATAGCAATATAGGCCGGTAAAACAAGTTTTCAAGATCCAGATACTTATGCCATCTATTTACATATACTTTCTGTCCATTTATCTTTTTCATAAGCCACAGCCTTACCACCACCAGGTAAACTGCCGCTCCAATCATCAGTGAAACTACCGCCCCTTTTAAATTAGCAGGGGAAAACCATGCTGTAATATGCTGCTGACCTTTTACCTGCATAAAATCCTGCCCAATACTGGCAATTTTACCCATAACAGAATCAGGCAAAAGTCCCATAACCGGAAGTATGGATGCACAGACTGTCAAAACAACCGCACTCATTTTATTCATATAGATTTTTTTCATGGCATCGTACTTTTCCTGTACCTTATCATCTGCATTTTTTTCTATAAAAATTGCAAAATAAAGTTTTGTCATATATGCCGCTGTAAGACCGCCGCTGGTTAAAAAAATCCACTCGATTCCCTTCATTGCTCCGGTACCCAAAACTCCTGTCACAGCACCTTCACGCACCAGATTTAAATATTCTATTATACTTTCATGTATCAGTGTTTTACTTACATAACCATTAAAAAACGGTACCCCTGAAATTCCAAGGGAACCCATCAGAAAAATATAATTAAGCAAAGGTTTTTTTCTTCCAAACCCACGAATCTCATTTAAATCTAGTTTGTGAACATTCATAAACACCACACCAGCCGCCATAAAAAGCACCAGTTTAATCAAAGAATGGTTTACCATATGAAGCAGGCTTCCTCTTACCGCAAGCATATTTTCCTCATACAATAATCCAGACATTGAAACCCCTGTCAAAATAAAACCAATCTGAGAAACCGAAGAACAGGCAAGAGTTCTTTTTAAATCCACAGAAAACAAAGCAAGCACTGCACCTGTTACCATCGTACATACTCCAAGAATTAAAAGAAAACTCCCCCAAATACTCTCACCTGAAAATAAATAGCATGTGAGAATCAAAATCCCAAACATGCCAGCCTTTGTTAAAATCCCGGAAAGCAGTGCAGAAGCGGGTGCAGGCGCCACCGGATGGGCTTTTGGAAGCCAAATATGAAGTGGAAACATACCCGCTTTTGCTCCAAATCCAAAAAGAACACATAAAGCTGCAATCCAGATCTTCTGCATAGCTCCTGGGACAGATGCATTCACTGACAACTCTTTTCTGTATCTGCCGATTACATCAGACAGTTCGTCAAATTTAAGCGTTCCGCAAATATGGTACAAAAGAAAAATTCCCATCAGCATCACAAGACCGCCAATCACTGCCACCGCCAGATATGTAGCTGCCGCCCTCATGGATTCTTTCTTTTCATCATGGGCAACCCACACATAGGAAGTAAATGACATCATCTCAAAAAACAAGAACGTAGTATAAAAATCGGCCGATAAAAATACGCCTTCTGTTGCCCCCAATGTAAGCAGTAAGAAGAAATAGTATCTGTTTCTGTTTCGATAATGAGCAAAATACTCCCTTGAAAAAAGGGTAGTCATAAACCACATAAAAGCTGCAATGGTTCCATAAAGAATCCGAAATCCGTCCAGTCTGAAAGAAAGTCCTAATCCGCAAAATCCCGGAAGCTCTATTACCCCATTTATGCTGCCGCTAATTAATATTCTGATCAGCAAAAGAAAAAAAGCTCCAAACTCCACCCCTGTCACTATACTGGCAAAATAATCCCGAAAATCTTTCTTTTTTCTTCCAATTAAGTAGCAAATCGGTGCAGCGGAAATTGGAAAAAATATTAACCTGCAAATCATAAAATTCATATTTATAACCATGCTCCTCTCAAAATGCGGAGACTTTATGCATAACCCAAATCTCCTGATTAAACCACCTTAATACATTCCTGCTGCTACACTTATAAAAAAATTCACCAGCGGTCCGGAATAAAGACCAAAAGCAACCATACAAAATGTAAAAACAAATAAAGGTAAAAGCATCTTCCAACCAGGATCTTTTATTCCTTCTAAAGAAGTCATATCAAAATCTTTTTGAGGAAAAAATCCCCGTCCAACAATTGTCAGCATATAAATTGCCGTAAGAAGCGCAGAAATTAAAAGGCATCCAATTCCAAAAAAGGTAATTACATTTCCACTTTCCACAGCTGCCGAAGCTAAATTCCATTTACTGACAAATCCCGCAAATCCCGGTACACCCATAAGAGCAAAAGATGATATTGTAAATACCCCAAACACTACCGGCATCTTATAACCCATACCATCCAGTTCGTGTACATAATGCTTTCCCGTCTGATGCATAATGGCCCCGGCGCAAAAGAATGAGCTGATCTTCATAACTGCATGAAAGACCAGATGAGTAAGCGCACCTGCCATTCCAAGGGGTGTCATAATTGCTGCTCCAAACAAAATATAAGAAAGATTACTGATAGTAGAATACGCCAGCCTTCTTTTTAAATGTGTTTCTTTCACTGCCCGGCTGCACCCGTAAATGATGGTAAACATTGTAATCAGCATCACTACGGTCTGCGCCCAGGTTCCTTTAAGAAACTCCGTTCCAAAACTGTAATAGGTCAGGCGTATAATTGCAAAAGCCCCGGATTTTACTACCGCCACCGCATGAAGCAGAGCTGTAACCGGCGTCGGTGCCACACCGGCGTCGGGAAGCCATGAGTTAAACGGGCAAACAGCCGCCTTTACTCCAAATCCGATAAAAGCCATTACATAAATCAAGAGCAAAATATTTGTTCTTTCCCCGACCTTGTCCAAATCCATTACTCCACCCAGCACAAAATTAGTCGTACTTCCATAAATAATTACAAAAATCAATCCAATAAATGCAAATGCAGCGCCTCCCAATGAGTAATACAAATATTTCCGGCTTGCAAGAATAGCTTCCCTGGTAAGAGTATGCATCACAAGCGGTACTGTAACTAATGTCAGCAGTTCATAAAAGAAATACATAGTAAGCAGATTGGCCGCAAGAGAAATTCCTAAAGTTACTCCATAGGTCATAGTATAAAACATGAAAAAAACTTTTTCATGCTCTTCCTTTGTCATATATTCAAATGCATACAAAGTTGCAAAAGGCCAAAGAGCGGAAACCAGTCCTCCAAACACCATACTCATTCCATCCACTTTAAAACTAATGGAAAGATTTCCGGTAAAATTAGCTAATGTAAAGATTTCTGCCGACCTGTGAAACAAAAGATACCACACCAAAATACTGTTTATAATCACCAATGCCTCAAGAAATATTTCCATGTTGCTTCTCTTTTTAAAAGGAATCAGAAAAAGCAGCACTCCGGCTATAACAGGAATTAAAATAACCAACAAAATCATAACTGTTTCTCCTCTCCTAAATTATTTTTTCAATGATTTGAGACAGATAATTCAACAGCCATTCCGGAAACAAACCAATGAAAACAGATAAAACTGTAAGTATTAACACAGGTATAGTCATAAAAAGCGAAGGTTCCTTTTTTTGAAGCGCTCCATAATCATAATTTTCCCCTGGAAAAAAACCTTGAATCGTAATTGGCAGCAGGTATCCTGCCGTAAGAAGCGCGCTAATTAAAAGCACTACCGGTCCAATCCAATCAAACCCACAGATACCGGAAGAAAGCGCCCCCTGTGCCAAATACCATTTACTAAGAAATCCGCCCGTAGGAGGAATACCAATAAGCCCCAGTGATGCAATGGTAAAGCACCACATCATAAAAGGCATTTCTTTTCCGATTCCACGCATCTGCTCTACTCTTGTTTTCCCCGTCATATAGATAACTGCACCTGCGCATAAAAAAAGCACTGCTTTAATAAATCCGTGGCTTAGTACATGCAAAAGCCCCCCTGTTACAGAACCCGCATCCATCACTGCAAGCCCAAACAAAATATAAGATAACTGACTAACCGTAGAATAAGCCAGACGCTTTTTTAAAACCGGCTCTCTGTATGCCAGCATAGATCCCATAAAAACCGTAACGAGGGAAAGAACCATCCACACTGTCTGTACCCAGGTTCCCCGCAAAAAAGAAACTCCGTAAATATAATAAACCACTCTCACTATTGCCAGTATACCTGCTTTTACAATAACTGCAGAAAGAACTGCAGATGCAGGCCCAGGCGCCGCAGGATGAGCTGTTGACAACCATGCATGCATGGGAAACATTCCCGCTTTCACCCCAAATCCAATCAGCATAAGCATAGCAAGAACCAGCAAAATTTCTCCATGCTCTGACATGGCCGATGCACTGATCACACCGCCGGCGCTAAAGGTAAGAGTATTTCCGTATCGTTCGATAAAATACAATCCAAACAATACCATATAGGCACCGCAAAGAGAGTAAAATATATATTTTAATCCTGCCATAATTGCTTCCCTGCTTCGGTTATGGATTACCAAAGGCACAGAATTTATAGTAAGCAGCTCATAAAATAAATAAAATGTAATTAAATTTCCTGAAAAGCAAAGAGCAATTAATATCCCAAGCACAATAAGATAAAAACCATAATACCGTTTTTCTTTCTCTTCATGCTTCATGTATTCAAAAGAATAAATACCCACACAAATATAAATGATTAATGTCATGCTTACAAAAACAATGCTGATCTCATCTATTTTAAACAGAACAGGAAGCCTTCCCGAAAGGTTAAACAATGTAAACATTTCATTTCCTGAAAGGCAGAGGGCCAAAATCGTTAATGCAAAAGTTGCCAAAAATATAATGCCCACCACAATCAGCAGGTTTTTTCTGTGTTCCATTTCTTTTCTTATAAGAAGAAAAATTCCACAAAGAATAGGAAAAAAAATGGATAGTAATATATAGTACATCTTTAAAACCTCCTAGGAGAACATGGCCAGTCCCTGGCCTATCAAATCAACAACAGGCTGAGAGCTTACACCCAGAAATACATTCAGTATAATAAAACCAACCAGCGTTGCTGCATATAATTTCATGCCTCCAAATTTAACACTTTCATAACTTCTGTCTTCCACCGGAGTATAAATACGGATTACTGTTTTCATAAAGTAAATTGCATTTAATACCGTGCTAATACCAAGCACAATCAGTGCCGGCAGCATTTTCACATTATTCTGCACTGCTGCCTGTGCAAATAACAATTTGCTGATAAATCCGGAAAATAAAGGAACACCTACCATAGACAAAGAACCTACTGTAAACGCAACGCCTGCCCATTTATTCCGATATGCGGCACCAGTAAGTTCAACAAACTGCCTGCTGCCTCCCGAAACGTCGGTAAGTCCGATGGCAGCAATAAAAAGCAGGGACTTTGTTGCCGCATGAGAAAGAACATGAAATACACTTGCCGCCATTCCCGCCTGCGTGCCCATGCCGATACCCATATAAATATATCCGATCTGAGCAACGGAAGAAAAGGCGATCATTCTTCTGACATCATTTTCCTTAATGGCGCTTAAAGAGCCAAAGATCATACCCATCAAGCCAAAAACAAACAAAATGTTGATAATCCGGCTGTTATAAAAAATATCAAAACCAATCACCCTGTATATTATTTTTATCAACAAAAAAATATATCCCTTGGAAACCAGACTTGATAAAATTGCCGCTGAGGAAACTGTTGAATATCCATATGCATCAGGCAGCCATGCATGAAAGGGAAACAATGCACTCTTTATGGCAAGTCCAACTGACATAAGGGCAATTGTAACTAACAGAGGGATTCTGTAATTTCCGGATGCAAAAAGAATTTCCACCTGTTCTCTGATATTGCTCATTAGAAGATGCCCTGTCAGGTCATAGAGCATACAAATACCCATAAGCAAAAGGCCGGAGCCAAGCAGACTCATAATCATGTATCTTGCCGCCGCTTCAATAGTTCTCCCGTTTTGTCTGATCATAATAAGGCCGCAGGCCGCAATTGTATTAATTTCCACAAACACATAAGCAGTAAATAAATCGTTGGTATAAACCAGAGCAAGCAAAGAAGAAAGTAGCAGATCATTCAACACATAATAAAGAAAGACCTTACCATCCTCCACTTCATCGCCCAGCTTTTTAATACCTCCCCACATTGATAAAAGCATAATAATGCTGAAAAACAATGCAATAAAGGCTTCCAGTACTCCTGCTTTGATTTCATTTCCCCAGGGGGCCGGAAACTTTCCCATTACATATACATATGCCTCTCCTGTGCCTAATACATATCCCAATGTACAAAAGCTTAAAAAGATTACTATAAGAATCAAAGCCGTATTAATATATCTGGCGGTTCTGCCCTTAAGACCGGAACTGATAATTCCGGCAAAAAGGCATATCAGTATAGATATGGCCGGAAAGTTCTGCACAAAATCCATTACAGTCCCTCCTTTTTTAACCGCAAAGAAATTTCATCCAAATCAAGCGTCTGATAACGCCGGTATAACCGTATCGTAATAGAAAGCATAAGAGCACTTACTGATACAGATACCACAATACCTGTCAGAACTAGTCCGCTGGGAATTGGGTTAATATACTTTTCCATATCCTGTACGCCATCCACAATGATAGGCGCAACACGTCCTGAAATATATCCCTTTTCAGCCAGAAACAGATAAATTGCCGTATCCATAATATTAAGACCGATGATTTTTTTTATCAAATTACTCTGCAAAAGCAAATTTCCAAATCCAATTCCAAATAAAATGATGGCCACCGCTTCCCCATAGTTTGTTAAAAGATTGGCTCCCATTTTAAAGACCTCCTCTCCGGAAAAGTGCATAAAATGCATACATAGTACACGCCACTTCCAGTCCTACGCAAATATCAATGGGCAGAATAATGCCGCCGCTTAAAATATGTCCGGGCATTCCCAAAGGAATGTGGTTTTCAATGCCATTTGCTCCGGTAATATAAAAATAGGAACCAATTATACCATACATACAAAGAGCAGTAATTTTGGCTATTTTATAAACATGCTCATTGAAAAACTTTTGTGTTTTTTCAAATCCATTTGCACTTGTATAAAGTATCAATCCGGCACCAAGAATCGCCCCGCCGGAAAATCCGCCTCCGGGCGAAAGATGACCATTTAGTATCACGTAAATTCCAAATATAAAAATAATAGGAGAGAGTACAAAAGCCGCCCCCTGCAGAATTACATCATTTTTCGGCTCATACCGTCTGTCATCATTCGCTTCCTGCTTTTTTAAAATAGCTTCATCTATCATTAAAAGGATCATTACACAACAGGTTGCTATAAAAAGCACATTTGTTTCTCCAAAGGTATCAAATGCCCTGTAAGTTAAAATCATTCCCGAAACAATGTTCATTGCTCCTGTTTCCTGCAGTCCCTTTTCTATGTACCTTTCAGAAACCGTATTGTTATCAGGATTGGAAGGATTTCCTGTTCGGGGAAGATAAGAAACCGTATACAGCAAAAGGCCTACAAGCACAACACAAAATAAAATTGCTGCTATTACATAAATTTTATGAAAAAAAGCAAGCTTTTTATTTTTTTCCACATCATAAACCTTATTCCGAATCATCTGCTTTTCATTCATACGGTCTAAAATAGCAGCTTCCGGAACTGCAAATTCTTTTTGAGGCTGCATTTCCACTTCGCCCAAATAAGGATCTTTGCTTCCGGAAAGCCATCGGAAAAAGCGAAATGCTCCCGTTTTTTCATATTCCTTTTGAGGCTTTAGCCTACTCATGAACTTCCGCCTCCTTTTCTTCTTGTGCAGACAGCTTCTCAGCTTTTTCTTCTTTATCTTTTTCAATGTCAATTGCATGAATTTTTTTCAAAGTCGCAAAAAATAAAATACTGGTAATTCCAGCGCCCACTGCCGCTTCCGTGATTGCAAGATCCGGAGACTGTAAGCATACCCATATCATAGACATAATCAGGCTGTAAGACATGTAAATCAATATGGAATTAAGCAGACTTTTGGAAAAGCTTACGGAAATAGCGCATACGACTAAAAAGCCCATTAATATAGATTGAAACAATGTCATTTTTTACCGCCCCCTGCCTCTTTTTCCTTTTCTTCCTTTAATTCCCTTTCCAAGTTTTCCAAAATAGGGTATACCTGACAATGCTTATTTAAATTTTCATTGGTAGACACCTCAAGTCTGGCAAGCAAATGGGAAGAAACCGGAGATGCAAACCATAAAAATACCACTATTAATGCCATTTTTAAAGTGGTGAAATTAAATCCTGACAAAATCATCAATCCCACCAGGGAAAAACTGATTCCAAGAGTATCACCCATAGCTGCCGCATGCATTCGGTTAAGTACATACTTTAAATGAAAAATTCCATACAACTCTATCAGAAAAATAATCAGGCCGCTTATCAAAAGTGCGCCTCCTGCAACTAATCTGATCCATTCAAGGATTTCCATAGGGTTTCTCTCCTTCCTCATCTGCATGGTACTTTTCTTCATAAACTCCCATATATACTTTCGTAATAACAATCACTGCCAGAAAACTTACCAAAGCATAAATCAGACATATATCTATCAAAAACCCTTCTTTTAAATAAAGAGAAAGGACTGCTATCATAACCATTACCATAGTCCCCATCATATTTACGGCAACAATACGATCTGCAACACGGGGACCTCTTACCGCACGAATTAAACATGCAAATAACATAACTGCAAGGATAATGAGAACAGTTATGTACATCCCCTGATGAATTGTTTCCAGTAAAGTATTTGCATCACTCATCTTCCTTTGCCCCTTCCATTTTTCTAAGCAGAGTGACAAAAACGGAACTGTTAATTCCCTTTGCAAGACTTTTATCCAAACAGTGCACCACATACTCGTCATTTTCTAATGATACCGTAATTGTACCCGGAGTTAATGTGATAGAATTTGCAAGCAATATTCTTGTAAAGGATGTTTTCAAATCCGTTTTAAAACGCACCACTGCAGGTTCAATCTCATACCTGGAAGAAGTGATCATCCTGATCACTTCAAAATTAGCCTTAATGATTTCTCTTACCAGAACAAAAACATAATGCAGAATCTGAAATAATCTTTTTCCTAAAAACAGATCCGTTTTAGGATCATAATTAAAAAATCGGCAGATAAACCAATACATAATACCTGCAATCGCTGCTCCAAATGCAGCAATTTCCAAGGTAAACTGACCGTTAAAAATAACCCATATCAGAAAAAATATAATATACATTTTCCCACAATGCCTTTCCTCTTAAACGCTGCCTCTTCCTATCAGGCAGTTTATTGATTAAAGCAGGTGAGGCTTATGCCAGCACCTGCTTAATTCTTGCTTCTAATTCATTTTTGGAAACAGCTCCTATCAGGGTATCTACTACTGCACCGTCTTTAAACAAAATAAAAGTGGGTATAGACATGATATTAAATTCTCTTGTAAGCATAGGATTTTCATCGGTGTTGCACTTACCTACCTTACATTTACCCTCATAGGCTTCCGATAGCTGAGCCACCAATGGCGCCATCATTTTACACGGGCCGCACCAGTCTGCGTAAAAATCCACCAGTACCGGAAGGCTGCCTGCCTTAACCTCCGTTTCAAAATTATTGTCTGTAATCTTAATCTCCATAGCTTCTCCTTTCCTTTCTTTAAATAGTATTGGTTATCTTTTAATGATATATTTACAAATCGGATTTCCTTTTGATGAAAATTTTTCTTCATACTCAGTCATAACATTGCCTTCCATCATTTCCGCATCATGATGCAGGTCAAAGGTTTTTCTAACAATTTTCCACCCTGCAAAAGGAAGCTCCTCTAATGCAAATTCAAATAAATCTTTATTATCTGTTTTAAATTCTATTACCCCGTCCTTTTTAAGAATCTGATCATATCTTGCCAGATATTCCCTGGAGGGAAGTCGTCTTTTGGCATGTCTGTCCTTAGGCCAGGGATCAGAAAAATTCAAATAGATTCTGCTAACCTCTTCCCGGTCAAAAACTTCAGTGATCTCTTCAGCATCCATTCGAATAAACAAAAGATTTGGAAGCGGTTCCGTTTCCATTTTCTGTAAGGCACGTAAAAGAACGCTGGAATATTTTTCTATTCCAATATAATTGATTTCAGGATTTTTGCCTGCCAGTGTATGTAAAAATTTCCCTTTTCCCATCCCTATTTCAATATGCAGGTCATGGGTATTTCCAAAGACATCCTTCCACTTTCCCTTTGTTATTTCCGGTTCATGAACCACCAGCGGACTTTCTGCTATTACATCTCTGGAACCTGATATATTTCTAAGCCTCATTATGAATACCTTTCAAATATTCTATAATACTTCACTCTTCATGTCAGTCATTTATTGTACATCATTTCCCACAATAATAAAAGATGAAAAATTAAAGTTTTATAAAAAGGTCTTGTCAAGAATCCATGCTGCCTGTAAACTAATAATTAAACATTATTATAGATGAGGAATAATTATGAAACATTTTATATTTGGACGGATAGAGAGCAAAATACTATCCGCATTTTTATTTATACATTTTTTTATGTTTACGGCTATTTCCGCTTTCGCTGCACCGGCTTCCACTGAAGAAGCCCATACAGAAGCCGAAGAACGCCAATCTCTTCCTATTCAAAGTAATCAAATTGAGAACTGGCCCGCTGGTCCGGCTATCGGTGCAGAATCCGCAATTCTTTTAGAAGCCAATACCGGTGTTATTCTTTATGCTAAAAATATACATGAAAAACTCTACCCTGCAAGCACTACCAAGCTAATGACCTGTTTGCTTGCAGTGGAAAACTGCGAATTAAATGACATTGTTACTTTTTCACACGACTCGGTTTTCAGCCTTGAACCGGGAAGCTCAAATATTGGTATTGACGAAGGACAAGCCATGACTTTAGAGGAGTGTCTGTATGGCATTTTAACAGCTTCCGCAAATGAAGTATCAAATGCCGTAGCAGAGCATGTTGCTGGCAGCATGGATGCTTTTGCTGAAATGATGAATGAAAAAGCCGGACAACTTGGCTGTAAAAACACCCATTTTGTCAATGCTCATGGACTTCACAATGAAAATCACTATACATCATCTTATGATCTGGCTGTGATCGCAAAAGCTTTTTTTCAAAATGAGCTGCTTTCAAAAATTGGAAATACAGCTTATTATCATTTTATACCTACGGCTAAGCAGCCCGACGATATTATTGTCCGCAATAAGCACAAGCTTATTTCCGGAGAAATTACCTATGATGGAATTAAAGGCGGAAAAACCGGATATACAGATGATGCCAGGGAGACTCTGGTAACATGTGCGGAACAAAATGGCATGAAGCTGATCTGCGTTATCATGAAAGAAGAATCTCCCGAACAGTTTTACGATACTGTTAAGCTTTTTGACTACGGATTTACAAATTTTATGATAGCTAATGTTTCTGAAAACGAAACAAAATATTCCATACAAAACTCTAATTTTTTTAATACTTCTAATGATATTTTTGGAAATTCCAAACCTATTTTGGCCCTGAATACGGACAGTTACCTGATTATTCCCAAATCCATCAGCTTTGATGAACTTGATTCTGAAATATCCTACGACACTACTAAAGAAGATACTGTAGCGGAAATAAATTATTTTTATCATGATGCTTATCTTGGAACTGCAACCGTAGATTTTGTCAGGGAAATACCTGCATCCTATGAATTCAGCCAAAATGCGGAAAGCCTCTCTGAAAGCAGATCCGAAGAATCTCAGATAATTATAGTAAATATTAAAGTAATTCTTATTGTCACTTTGATAATTGCCGCCATATTAATTGTTATTTTTATTATTCGTTCTATTATTAATAGTTACTCTTTTTTAAATAACAGGGGAATTGTTAAAAAACGGGGAAAAAGAAGAAAAAAAGACCGGAAGGGCGGACCATATCTTCCCTCCTCCCGGCTTAAAGATTTTGATTTGTAGTATTTAAATTATTTCTTTGTTTTATGATGTTGTTTTGCCTGATTTCTTTTTTCTATAATTTTCTGGCAGTCTTCTTCGGAAATAAATTTAGAAGTTTTAACTACAAATACTCCATCATTTTCGGATTTCCGTATTCTGATCTTGGATTTCATATATCCATGTACAGGACAAAGAGAAATACTGTAGTAATGCTTTCCGTTGGGTGAAAACCAACGGATTTTTCTTCGGATATTTTTATGGCAGAGGTAACATTTCGTGCTGATAACCTCACGGTCTTCCAAAGCCTTTTGCTTACCCGGAAACTCTCTGGATATATATTTCATATAGTCATGAAACATCACGTGTATTTCCTCTTTCCGATTCCTTGGAAGTACAAATGTATCTATAGAATAATTTTCCAAAGTAGCTTCATCAAGACAGGATAAAATCCTTGCTGTATAATAGGCATCACTAAATGCTCTGTGAAATGGAATATCTTTTTCTATCTTTAAAAAATCAATTGCATATTCCAAATTTCTTCTGCTTTTGCCATCCTCATAAGCAATGCTGAATAATTTCTGTACATCCAAAAACTTGATCGGTGTTTCACTTAACGGTTCTAAATGATAATAACGCATATTCCTCTGTAATTCATATAAGTCAAGAGGTCCCCATGTACAAAAAACATTATTTCTTCCACTCCATAGAAAAAAATCGCTTATCACTTTTACAAAGGGCTGTCCCTTTTGAAGGTCTCTCATTTGAAGATGAATCAAATTACTGGTAATCTTATGCATATGCTGATAAACAGAAGGCTTTACCAATTGATTAAATTCATCAATCATTATTCTGTTTTCATCCAGTTTAATTGCACCAATATCTATTATTTCAAAAGGAATTTCCTTTACCTCAGGCTCTTCCCCCGTATTGCTTTGATTCCACTCCAAATCTAAAACAATATAATTCATTTTTAATCCGTACCTTTCCCACCTGCTTTTTCACTAAGAATTTCTCCCAATTGAAAACAGGCTGTGACAAATTTAATTAAAATATTCCTGCATGCGCTTTTTCATTGTAGAATAACTACGGACAGAAAAAGGACATGTTTGTCCATTTTTTAATTTTATATATAAATTATCCTTATCTATCTCTAAAATATATTGTAAGTTGACAATACAGGATTTATGACATAAGAAAAAGGAATCATCCAGTCTTTTTACCATTTCCCTCAAGGTGCCATAGCATTCATAAACAGATTCATTTGATAAAACTAATAGTTTGTGTTTGTAATTACTGGATTTAATACAATATATCTCTTCAACAGGAACAAAAATATTATGACTGCCTATTTTAATTGATAAGGTTTTATGCACCTTATTATCAATAGAAGCATATCGTTCCAATGCTTTTTGAATACAAAGAGTCATACGGGCTGGCAATTGATCCGGCTGATCCTTTAAAATGTAATCCATAGCTTCTACCTGCTTTTCAAATGAAATATAAACAAGCTCACTATGCGTGGTAATGAATACAATAAATCCACGTGGATCTTTTTTTCTTATTTTTTCCGCCAGGGCAAATCCATCCATATCGGAATTCAACTCAATATCTAAAAAATACAGTCCTGGAGCACAAAATTTTTCTTGTACCTTTAAAATTTTTTTAGGATCAGAAGAGGCACATACAACATCCATATCCAGTTCTTCAATTAAAATGTAATTTTTAATTATTTTTTCAAAATGTGATAACTGAATCAGATTATCTTCACAAATATAAATTGGAAACATTCCATCTCCTCTTACTAACGTTCAGGACAAAAATAGCTACAAACAGGTAATTTTCAATAAAAGTACATCTTTATGTGTTATTATAACATAAATACATGAATTACGCTTTAATTAAAAAACCAGAGGAAATCATAATGAACAAAGAAAAATTTAAATTTAAAAAAATAACCATATTTCATTTCATCCTGATAGTTGTAGCTGTTTTTTGCATCACATTAATGTTTTACTGGAGAAATAAAACATTGATCTATCACTGTTTTGACATAAATCTTTACATTAATGAAATATCGGAAGATCAGATTATTGTAAAAAGCCTGCCTGCTTCTACAGAAGATATTTTTAACGGTGAGTACATCATCGAAATAAATGATACTTTAATCATTAAGGATAGTAAAGGAGGCGAAATAGATATAAATTCCTTAGAACGTGGTGATATACTGCTGTTTGACTATGATGGTCCCATTAAATTTAAAAATAAAACCCCAATAGACTTTAAAGACGGGACCATATTAAATAGTGCAGAAATGAATACACATAATTTTAGACTAAGTGATGAAAAACTGAATTTGAAATTTTGGCATTTGGAATGACAAAGGAGGAATTTTAATGAAAAAAACTAAAATATTTGCTTTTTTATCCTTACTATTATTTTTTTTAACACCATTATCTGTTCAAGCTGCTGAATCAATTGAGATTAATGAGTTTACTGATACTAATACAAGTACTCTTAATCACACCATCACTCCCAGAGCATTAATTACTGCAACAAATATATATAAATGGTCAGAAGCAGATAAATTTAGAGTACGGGCTGACATTGTTACAAATGACGGAACAGGTAAAATTATTGATATAAAAAACATACATTTAGATATGTACACAGGTGAAGCTCAAGAAATAAGTTTAAGCGGTGGCGAAATATGGGAAGGTGGATCATATGCAACGGTAACTATTACATATCGATACAATGGAAATATATACACTGATATTGTAAAATATTATCCATACGGTAACTAAAATATTCGACAGAGGGTATTCTAATATATATTAGGATATCCTTTATCGCTATATAATAAGAACTAACTTTTGGGTAAAAATAAAATTACTATATTCCGTATTTAATAAAACATTTGAATACTGTCCAATTATTTTACGTACTTCAAATAAACCAATTCCTCTTTCTTCCCCTTTTGAAGAGTTTTTTATCTGATATAGCTCTTCTACATTTTCGATTTGTGGAGAAGAATTTTGAATCTGAATATAAATATTTTCCATATCTTTCAAAAAAGTGATAGAAAGAAACTTTTCGTCTGTTAAAGCACTGGCTTCTATCGCATTGTCTAATAATATACCAAGCACCCTTACTAAATCTAATACATTCATGGGAAAACAACTAAATTTATCTTTCAAATCTGTTGTCACTGCTATTCCTTGTTTTAATGCCTGCAGAATTTTTATATATAAAATACTCTTAATTTCCGGTACCTGAATAAATCCAAGTTTTCCATAAGCAGAATCACCAAACGCTAATGTAGAACTGGCAGGCATTAATTCCTGATTAAAATATTTTTCCAAGCCTTCATAATTATGTTCATTAATGTAACTATGCATAGAAGACAAAATATTTATGTAATCATGCTTAAAAGAACGAATATCCAGATAAAGGTCTTCTATTTGCCCCGTGTACTCTTTCATGGACTCCATTTGCATAAATTCTTCCGTAAATCGTTTTTTCTTTTCAAAATAACGTTTATAAACTATCTTATAAAATAGATATGTTGCAAAATAACACAAAATCGCCAAAACTAAAAAATAGGTAAAATAATTAGCAGGATATTCTTTAAAAAATTCATAATCAATGGAAAAAAAGCTTAACAAAAATAGCAAAAGATAGTTTAATACTATAACAGAAAAAAGATTAAATATTATAATATAAATTTTATGGGATTTTATAACAGAATACTGCGATATTTGCATAAAACATCCTTCTTCTCTTTTTTATGTTTGTCACAAGCCTACCATTTTATGATATAAATTGTAAAGGAACATAATTTCCAAATTAAAAGTAAAAAAAGACTTTACATTAAAACATTAAAAGTTTAAATTATATTAAGCGATACTATACAAAACTGAGGTTATGTCATGAAAAAACACGAATGGAAAAAATTTCTGTCTTATTACAAGCCATACAAAAAAATATTTGCAGCCGACATGCTGTTTGCCTGTATGGGCGCTGCGGTTACATTAATCATCCCCCTTATTATCCGCTACATCACCAGTGATGTAATTTATCAGGATTCTTCACAATCTCTTCATAGGATTCTTGTACTGACCGGAATTATGGCTTTGCTTGTTTTACTGGAATGCTACTGCAATTATTTCATTGCTTATTATGGCCACATGATGGGGGCTAAGATGGAATACAATATGCGAAATGAAATTTTTGCACATTACCAAAAACTGTCCTTTAGCTTTTTTGACAATCAAAAAGTAGGGCAGTTAATGAGCCGCGTTACTAACGATTTGTTTGATATCAGCGAATTGTTTCATCATGGTCCAGAAGATATGGTGATTTCCATTATCAAGCTTTTTGGTTCTTTTGCCATTTTGCTATCCATTAACTGGAGGCTTGCTTTGGTGGCTTTTGCAATTGTACCTGTTATGCTTATTTACGCATTTTATTTTAATGTGCGCATGAAACGTGCTTTTGTAAAAAACAGGGCAAGAATTGCCGATATTAATTCGCAGATCGAAGATAATCTTTCGGGAATCCGGGTAGTGAAGTCATTTGCCAATGAAGAAATTGAAATGGATAAATTTAAAGCTGGAAATGACCGCTTTGTAGAAAGCAAAAAAGAAAGCTACAAATATATGGGGCTGTATCACTCGGGGCTTGGTGCTTTTACTACCTTAATTAGTGTAATTGTAATTGCCGCAGGCGCTGCTTTTATTACTTTTCAAATGATCTCCATTACCGACCTGATCACCTTTTTGCTCTACATTAACAATTTTACGGAACCAATTAAAAAGCTGATAAATTTCACGGAACAATTCCAAAACGGTGCTTCCGGCTACACAAGATTTCTTGAAATTTTAAAAATAAATCCGGATATCACTGACAGCCCCGACGCAAAAGAACTGATAAATGCAAAGGGCGATATTATCTTTGAAAATGTTTCCTTCCGCTATGAAGATGATTCTGAAACTGTTCTTTCTAATTTAAACCTTCACGTAAAAGAAGGAGAATACGTTGCATTAGTTGGTACCTCCGGCGTAGGAAAATCAACGCTCTGCAGTTTAATTCCCAGATTTTATGATGTGACAAAAGGGCAGATTTTAATGGATGGAACCGATATCCGGGAGTTTACTTTAAAAAGCCTTAGAAATAATATCGGCATTGTACAACAGGATATATACCTTTTCACCGGAAGCGTAATGGATAATATCCGTTATGGCTGCCCAAGTGCAACAGATGCCCAGATCGTTGCCGCTGCTCAAAATGCCAATGCCCATGAATTTATTATGAATCTGCCGGAAGGGTATGACACCAACATCGGCCAAAGGGGTATTAAGCTGTCCGGCGGTCAAAAACAAAGGCTGTCAATTGCCAGAGTTTTTCTAAAAAATCCGCCTGTTTTAATTTTTGACGAAGCTACTTCCGCACTGGATAATGAAAGTGAAAAGGTGGTTCAGGAATCTTTGGAAAAACTTGCCAGAAACCGTACCACCTTTGTAATCGCACACAGGCTTTCCACTATCCGCAATGCCCAGAAAATTTTAGTACTTACGGAAAAAGGCATATCGGAAAGCGGAACCCATGAAGAACTGCTTGCCAAAAACGGAATTTATGCGGACCTGTATCATATGCAGTTTAAAACAAAATAAAGCTTGTATATATAACTTATTCAATCCACCTTACTACATCACCTTTGCTGAATTCTTTATCGGCAGAGGTGATGATTTTACTTTCTTTATCAAGCATACCGGATTCAATTGCCACCCAGGCATCATTTTGATCCAATATCCTCACCGTTACTTCTTCCACATAATATTCTTCTCCTAAAATTCCCTCCCGGGTTTTTAGTACATATACAAAACATTTCGTATTTGTTATATAAACTGCTTCAGGAGAAATACAGCATTCATATTTTTCTCCCTGTTTTGAATAAATGATCTTTCCTGAAAGACCTGGAATTCCCATATTCTGCGGCAGTTCAATGGTTACTTCAAAGCTGCCCGGCATAGTCTGACTTTCCATAAAATAATTAACAGTTGTATCCAGGCTGCTGCCTCCGTCCAGCTTGACAGTTGCTGAGTCTCCCACACCAATATATTTTTTCTGTTCCTTATCAAGAAATACCTTAAACTGACAGGGAAGTGTATCATCTGTCAGTAAAACTGCTGCCCCATCAGGCACCCTGCCTCCGGCGGATACAAAAATATCTGTAACAGTTCCCGCCATATCCGCTTTTATGATTCCCTCTTCATTTAAAATCTTAGTAAAAGGCTCCAGTTCTTCTTTTAATGCAGCAAGATTCATCTGTGATACAGACAAGGCAGAATCTGAACCTTCAGGAAAAAGAATATCTTCTACTCCTCTTTCCGCGTCTTTGATTGCCTGATCCCGATCTCTCTTTGCATCTGCTTCCCCGTATGCCGCTTCCTGCACTGCATCCCTTAAAATCTGTTCCTGCTGCCTTCTTGATTCCTCATCCATAGATCCCGGATCATTTAAAAAATCCTCCAAAGCCTGTTGAGCACGCACATACCTGTCCTGAGCACGGCCTACATCCGTATTTTCTAATCTTGATGTAGTATCATAATCTTCTCTGGCACGTGCTTCTTCCAGTTCCTTTCTTTCCTGTGCAAGCGCCTTATTTTCCAAAAGGGTATTAATTTCCGCCTGAAGAACACTGATTTTATCCTGTTTTTCTTCAATTAACTCTTTTAAATCTTCCAGATCCACCTGAAAAAGAATATCTCCTTCTTCAATCTTATCTCCAACGCGGACTGTGACTGACTCCACACGAAGGCCGGAAAGGGCGGTGACCGCCTGTTTTCCTCCTTCTATTACAATCCCTTCCGCCTCCACTCTATGTTCAATATATTTGCTTTCCGGCGAGGCAGTATTTACTACCGGCAGTTTGGAAGTATATACACTTTTTGAAATTAAAGTACAAATCCACATACCTGCTAAAAATAAAATAAACCCTGTAACAGCCTTTTTCTTAATCATGTATGTACCTACACCTCTCCTTATTCTTTTAATCCTGAATATATAATTCCCTGTTCCAGATAATCCTGCCCCATGACAAATACAAATACTGCAGGTATTAAAGTAATAATGGATGCACAAAAGGCATAACCGGCCCGGGCCCAGGTAATTTCCGGCAAATATAAAGACAATGGCCATAATGCTTTTTCTTCCAGAAAAGCCATGGGCTGCTCAACCATATTCCAATATTCCAAAAATCCCAGCACCAGCGCTGACAAAATCCCATTTTTCCCCAAAGGAAGTCCTATTTTAAAGAAAATAAATCCTTCACCTGCCCCGTCTATTCTGGCAGCTTCATAAAGCTGTGCCGGAATACTGCGAAATCCTCCATAACAAAGAAATACAGGAAAAGTAGAAAATACTGCCGGCAAAATAACTGCCGATTGTGTATTCAGCAAGGACAATTTATCCAGCATCAAATAGCTGGAAAGCATAGTAACCTGGAAGGGTAAAAGCATCAGCACCACATAAAACGCAAAAAGGAATCTGCTGCCCCGCACCTTATAAACTGCAAATGCCCATGCTGCAGGCACACCCACAAGAAGCTGTCCTGACAATATCCATGCTGTCATTTTTATAGAATTCCAAAACAACACAAAAAATTGAGGACTTACAAATAGAAGCCTTCCATAATTTTCAAAAGTTGGATAATCGGGCATCAGTTTCCAACTAATAAACTCTAATCCATCTGTAAAAATAGAATTTAAATAGCCTTTTAATTCATACTGATCCATCACTGAGCCTGTAAGAAGCAGGACAATTGGCAAAACAGTAAATAAAGCCGGTATTAACAGCATAATTATTGTCAGTCTGTTTCTCATATTTCCGGTTAACTTATATCTATATTTTTTCCTTGCCTTTCCCTCTTCATACTTCATTTTTGTCCCAAACCCTTTGCAATAAAATAATTACAACAAATAAAAATCCTCCGGTACATATTGCCGCTGCTGCCATTTTGTCAAATTCTAAATTTACAAACCAGTTATTAAACAAATGCTGGAGCAGATAAATGCTTTGATGAGGGTAGGAGCCTGCTACCAGATACGCTTCCCTGTAGATTTTAAAGGAATTTAAAAAGGACAAAATAACAATAGTATAAAGGCTTCCTTTTAAATTTGGCAGAACTACATACCATACCCTTTGAAAACTCCCCGCTCCATCTACCCTTGCCGCATCTAAAATCTCCGTGGGAATCCCTAAAATACCTGCAAGCCATAAAACAATTGTGTATCCCGTATTTTTCCATATATAACTGCATACCAGCACCCAGAATGCTGCTCCTGTACCCAGATAATCTGTATGTATTTCCCCCCAAAGTCCTGTCCATTCACCCAGACTGGTAAATGCCAGATTAAAAATTCCCTGCTTATAAAACAGCATTTTCCATACCATCACAATGGTTGCAACCGGCATGGCAAGAGGAAACAAATAAAGAGATTTTATGGTTCCTGCACTTTTTAACCTGCTAAGAGGAAGTGCAATTAAAAATCCTGTTATTACCAGCAATGGAATGCAGACTGCTGTAAAATACAGTGTATTTTTAACTGCCAGATGAAAAGCCTGATTGGTAAAAATAATTTTATAATTCTCAATTCCCCGAAACTGTCCAGTTACTGCCGTTGTAAAAGATCTTTTAAATACATCCAAAAAGGGCAGTACTACAAAGATAACCACCCCCAAAAGGCTGGGGGCAAGGAACAGGAAAAATGCCCTATTTTCCTTGTTCCTTTTTTTATTTTTAAAAAAAAACATTCCATCACCAACCATTATATTCTCTTATTCAGCCATATACAGTGCAACACTTTTTTCTATTGCCATAACAGCTTCTTCCAGACTCTTTTCTCCGCGCATATATAAAGCACCTTCTTTATATACCGCATCCTCTAGCCTCACATCCTCTATATAAGGCGTGGAAGCATTTTCTATCCATCCGCGGAGCATATTAATTATTTCTTCATCCGGCCAGTAAATAGTCATTTCAACATAGTTTCCTTCCCCGTCACTGCTGGCTATAGAGGAGTATTCTCCGTTTTCTCCAACCTTTTCACTGGGAATCAGTTTTTCCTCTAAGGCTGCCTTATTCACAGGAAGTCCTAAAAAGGTAGAGACCTGATTTTCTTTTCCCAAAAGCACCTTTAAAAACTCTTCTCCCCGTTCTGTATTTTTCGATGCCGCACTGATACCTGCTATGGTCTGTGCCCAAAATACATTCTGACTTTGACCAGGCATAAGTTTAAGCTTACTATCCTCAAAATTCTTAATTCTGGGTACGGAAGTGCTCATTGCATAAGCAAAAATATCGTAAATTGATCCGCTTACCATTTGCCTGCTCTTTCCAACAAACCCAATTTCATCCAATCCTATTCTGAAATATTTGGAATCCTCTCTCAAAATTCCCATATCTTCCATATAGTAATCATTTAAATTATCCCAATATTCTTTGATCTGACTGTCAAGACCGTTCATTTGTGCATCATAAATCCGCTTTGTCTCTTCAAGAAAATCCGATATATTCTGAATATTAATTTCTCCATTTTCTGTTTTCCAGGAAGGAACACAAGTCATGGCAAACATTTTCATGATTCCTCTTTCTGAGGCAATTCCAATCAGATCTGCGCCGGATATTTCATCACGCATTTTTTCTACCCCATCTGCCATACTTTTCAGGTCATTCATAGAAGAAACAGTTTTTTCTCTTCCTAAAATTACAGGCAGATTGATTTCACAGGGCATCATATATACTTTTCCATTTTTTTCAAAAGCATTCACAATATTTGCAAAGACTGCACTATCTTCTTCCAGGCTCTCAAGCATAGGCTTTAGATCCATTAAAAGTCCTTTATCTACATAAGCATCCATAGGCATATTATCCAAAATTAAAACATCAGGTCCATTTCCGGCCATAATCCTGGTATTTAAGCTTTTTAGTGCGTCCTCTTTCGTAACGGAACTGTTTTCATCAATTCCTACTTCATATTGTACATAAACCTCCGGATTAGCTGCCTGATACAAGGATACCGCCTGACGAACCGTATCATTTTGTTTTAAGCTGTAAATATTTAATTTTTCATTAGGCACTGTGGGAATGTCAGGATCATAAACATACTTTATCAGCTTTCCTCCGGTAAATAATACCAGAAACTCATTATTATCTAAGGGAATAACTCCCTCCAAATTGTTTGCAGGACTGCCAAAAGTACTAAGGCTTCCGTCAACAATCTGCTCCATAACGCTTCCGCCAATTACATGCCGATACAGCCCTTTTTCCCCTGCAAGATAGAGAACTCCTTCCTCTTTTGTGCAAAAATATAAATCATGCCAGCTGCCTCCGTTGGTATCTCTGTTTTTGTAATTTTCCGTAATAAAATCTGCCAGTACTTCATCTTCTACATAGGTTTTTTTCTCCATATCATAGATCAGATACCCATCATAATCATACCCGTCTATAATCATCAAATTTCCCTGAAACTGAATCAGCGCCGGTATCTGGTCTACCGTAAGGAACGGTTCACAGCTTCCATCTTCTTTTACTTCATAAATAGGCTCCCCAAACATTGTAATAAAGACTCTTCCATTTTCAGACACCCAGACACTGTATATCCATTTTCCTTCCACAGGTGTTTCTACATACTGCTTTGTTCCATCCGGCTTCACAATCAAAAGTCTGTTACTAACTTCAGATACATAATTTTCTTCTGTTATTAAAGCATCCTCTGCATTTTCTGCTTCCGAATCATTTTCTGTTTCTACAACAACATATACGGTTCCGTCCATTCCTACCTGTATATCATGAATATAAGTTTTATCCTCAAGCAGCTTACTGAACCAATCCTGCTGATAGGTTTCCCAGGTGGCGCCATTGTCCTTTGACACAATAAAATCCTGATATTCATCAGATATTATAATCTGTCCGTCGGACAGTTTATAAATTTTATTCTTGTAGCCTCCAATTTGTTCGGACAAATCTGTTACCTGTTCCACATACCGCCCCATTGCAACCGGCTCATCTGTTTTTTCTTCGTCATCAGGTTTATTTTCCTCCTGATTTTCTGTTTCTGTATTTCCCTGAACTGCTGGTTCACTGCCGCAGCCTGAAGCCATAGTCATTATCATGGCAAACAACATGATAACTGCCATTATCCTTTTTACTTTTTTCATACTTTTCCTATTCCTTCCTTTTATAAGCATTTGATATGATGTATTAATCAATTACACGAATAATTTCCACCTCTGTAGCCAAAAATTCCGTACCAACTGTATTTTCCGTTCCTTTCAACTTCAAACTGTCCCCTGCCTGAATACTTGAAAAGTCAGCTTCCTGCCTGTTAACATCACTGCCATCTGCTTTTCCTGTTTCTAAAATAAATTGCGCATCATTGGTAAAATAAACGGAAACCAATTCTTCACTACCCTCAACAGGCGAAATTAAAACATCTCCGTCTACATCTAACCTGCTAACTATTACAGTCTTTTCTGCAGATATAATTTCCATAACATCTCCATACATTTCATCTGTAAATTGGCTGGTGTTGATTTCTGCATCAGGTACTTCTTCTTTTGACAAATCTGTAAAGCTTTTCTCTTCTGATTCATTTTCCCCACTATTTTCTTTTTCTGCTTCGTCTTTCATTTCAGGTAATGCATCATTTTCAGAAGAATCATCTGTTCCTTGTTCACCCAGTGTTTCCACGATCTCAACAGATGGGATATCTGTTTCCTTGCTTTGACATCCAATCATTACCGTCAGACAAATCCCGCATACACACATAGTTAAAGTTATTTTTTTCATATTTTTCCACTCCTTTACACTAAATTCATGTATTATCATAGCAGGAAAATCTCTAAAGATTCTCTAAATCTGTTTTTCAAATGTTTCTATTGCAGCTGACTGTTTCATTGCCCACAGCAGTAAAAACTGCTATAATCAATGCAGTCAAATGCCTCGGCCAGGCAGTCACCTAATTTGCTGCCCATGGGAATAAAAAGGAAAGGATTGATAATCATGCTTAAAGTTACATACATTGAACACAGTGGTTTTTTACTTGAAACAGAAAGTGCTTCTTTTCTGTTCGATTATTATAAGGGAACACTTCCACAAATAAATTCACAAAAACCGCTTTTAGTCTTTGTCAGCCATAAACATGGGGATCATTATAACCCTGAAATTTTTGAACTGATAAAAGAATTTCCCAATATATATTACATTCTTTCTAAAGACGTACCTGTTAAATGGCAGATGGTTAAATATAAGGAACAGGAAATTTCCTTAAAGGAACATATACATATTGTAAATAAAAATATTGTTCAGGAAATTACAATTTCCGGGCATGGTCTGCTTTCTATAGAAACATTAAGATCTACCGATACTGGCGTTGCTTTCCTTATCCACGATAAAGAAAAAACCTATTACCACGCAGGAGATTTAAATTTATGGGTATGGGAAGGGGAGACCAAACAATATAATAACTCCATGACAAGTGCCTATTACAGGGAACTGGAAAAACTAAAAGATAAAAAAATTGATGTGGCATTTGTTCCTTTAGATCCCAGACAGGAAAAGGACGCTTACTTGGGAATTGAATCATTTTTGGAATATACAAACAGTCATTATGTATTTCCTATGCACTTTTGGGGAGATTTTAATATTATTGATCGTTTTCTTACAAAGTACCCTGAATATCAGGAGAAAATTATGAAAATAGAAAGGGCTGAACAGGAATTTCTATTACAGCCTGATTTATAAAACTTACAATAAATATATTCTTAGAGAATTTTTAAAGAATTCCATAGTAAAATAATATATTATATGTTTCAAAGGGGAATATACAATGAGAATTTTACTTGTGGAAGACGACGAAAAATTAAATAAAACCCTTGTTTTTAAACTGGAAAAAGAAGGATTTACCGTAGATGCCTGTTATGATGGTGAGGAAGCATGCTTTTACGGAGAAAATAATATATACGACATTATATTGCTTGACAGGATGCTTCCTAATATGGAGGGAACCAAAGTACTTACTTATCTTAGAAAAAATAGAATCACGACTCCTGTTATCCTGCTTACTGCTCTTGGCACCTTATCTGACAAAGTGACCGGCCTTGACCTTGGCGCTGACGACTATCTTGTAAAGCCCTTTGCCTTTGAAGAGCTTCTTGCAAGAATCCGGTGCATATGCAGACGTCCTCAGACTTTAAGTAACGACGATATTCTTACTGTTTCCGACATTACATGGTACAACCAGGAAGGACGCCTGTCAGGACCAAGCGGAAACTGCACTCTTTCTAAACGTGAAGCTGCATTATTGGAAACTTTTTTACGCAGAAAAAACCAGACACTTTCGAGAAGCATTCTTCTTTTAAAGGTATGGGGGCCTGACAGTGACGTAGAGGAAGGTAATCTTGACAATTACATTCATTTCATAAGGCGGAGATTAAAAGGGGTAGGAAGCAGACTTCAAATTAAAACTATCAGAGGAATTGGTTACTGCCTGAAAGATTTAAACGATTAATAATCCCGTTATTTATGAAAACAATTAAAGGTTTAAAAAGATGGAGGTAGATTATGTACAAAAAGGTACATTTGCGCCTTACAATTTTATCTACAGGAATCACTGCTGCCATTATGATTATCATGTCTTTTGGTTACCTTTATGTTTCTGAAAAGAATCTTTATCAAAATCAATATAATTCTTTTAAAAATGATATAAATACTATTTCCACTAATTTAGAAACACAATCAATAATTACCATGGAATGGCTCTCTAAAATGGAAACTCAGAATAATTATATCTTTTTTGTTTTAGATAATGGTACACCCTTTTTATACAATCAATTATCAAACTTTTATGATGTTTCTCAAGAAAAACTTATGCAGGAAAGCATGAATATTTACCAACAGATGTTTTTAATTGACCATACAGAAAATTCTGTTTCTTACTCTTCATATATCAGTCATCATGTACAGTTTCAATTTAAATCAAAAATCACAAATGAAAATTATTTTTGCGGTGTTATTGAAATTGAAAAATCTAAATCCATCCTTCAGGTTATTATTTTGTCACCTCTGCATCTATTAAAAAAACAAATTTCTAACCAGCGGATTCGATTTTTTGCAATTGATGGTGCGGCAATTTTTCTTCTGACGCTTTTTTCCTGGATTTTTACAGGAAAACTTTTAAAACCCATTATAGAAAATCAGAAAAAACAAATCCAATTTGTAGCTTCTGCTTCTCATGAACTGCGAACTCCTTTAGCAGTAATTCTATCTTCTGCAGAATGCTGCAAAAATGCTTCTATTGAGGAACAGGCCGGCTTTATAAAAAATATCTGTCAGGAAGGAATGCGAATGTCTACTTTAATTAATGATTTGCTCACCCTTTCCGGATCAGATAATCATCAGTTTTCCATTCAAATAAAACCTGCTGAACTGGATACTCTGCTGATCAATTCCTACGAAGCTTTCGAACCTCTTGCTAAAGAAAAATCAATCGCACTTTTATTAGAGCTTCCCGAAAATACTATTCCTCTATGTCCTATGGACACAAACCGTATCAGTCAGGTGGTTTCTATTTTGCTGCACAACGCGGTCAGCTATACTCCTGAATCTGGAAAAATACAAATTTCTCTTTTCTATAGAAAAAACACTTTTAAAATTTCTATAAAAGATAATGGAATCGGCATACCTGACCAGGATAAGAAAAAAATTTTTGACCGCTTTTATCGGGCGGAAAAATCCCGAAGTACAAAAAACCATTTTGGACTGGGGCTTTCTATTGCTTATGAAATTATCACTGCCCATCATGGTACTATTACAGTGTCAGATGCATTTCCTTCCGGTTCTGTTTTTACTGTAACCCTGCCAGGAAAGTAATATGAAAAATCTCTTTTGTAATATAATCTGTTTTTTTTGTCATGAGCTTTTATTTTTCAGATAATTTTTGTTCTAAAATCTGCCGATATATTAATTGTAAGTATATAGATCTGATAAAAGGATTTATCAGAAATCAAATGGCACATTGCTGATATCAAGGAGGATGATGGCATGAGTGTAATGGGTATTGGCAGATCAAATATAAAAGGAAACGTAGTTGGAACAATTAGAACTTCACGTTCTTCCAAATCTTCAAACAATTCCAGGAAAAAAAAGAAACCCTTACAATACAATTTTAAGCAGATTTCTTCTCAAATTATGCTTTCAAAAACTCCCGCCAATGCAAGAAAAGTTTTAACAAAAGCACGGGGAAAGGTGGCAGAGCTTTTAAAAAAACAAAGTTCCGGAAATTTTGATGACCGGGAACTGCGTGCAGCAATTGTTCATGCAAAAAAAATGGAACGCATAGCCAAAAAACGAATGAAGCACCTGCAGCAGGAAGAAGATGCAAAACAAAATAATAATCAGACTGACAACATGGAAGATCAGGAACTTGAAATGGAAGACATTTTCCGTAACGATGAACTTGACGAAAAGGAAGTAATAGACGATGAATTATTAAAGATCATGGAGGAACTGCAGGCTCTTATGAAAGAATCCATGGATGATTTAATGGACAGTTTATCGAATGAAGCAGAATTTAATGACCTGGTAGAGGAAGTTGCAGGTATCATAGAAGAAGAGCTTGAACCGGAAGAACTTGATCGATTAAAAAAGAAACACCGGGCAGATGAATTGCGTGAAATTGCAGAAGCGGACATGAAATACCTAAGAGCTTTGTTTGATAAACTGGAAAAAGACAAACAATCTTCTCCCATAAACAACAATGTTTCTTTAGAACTCTCGGGAGAAGAAATACCAGTAGAAGTAATTGCCGAGCCAGTTATGGTGGAAGGCGGAATAATTGATTGTTCTATATAATTAGAAAAGAGAATGTTTTTCTATGAAAATTTTACTCGTAAAAAACATTCTCTTTATATTTTAATTTTATTCAGATGTATCTACAATAATAATACTGGAATCTCCCTGCAAAGCCTGCTCAACCACTGCTGCTGCCAGTTTTTGAAATGATGCATAAGAAGAACTTGCACCTGATATTGCATCAATACCATCTCCACGTTGTTTTTCTAATAATTGACTGGCATAATAACGAGTATATTCATTAGGATATGTGCCATTAGAATGCAGCATTGTCTGCATATATGTATTATCCCAGCTTTTGATAAATCCACTGGCATTTTCAGCATTATACTCTACGGAAACAATATTTCCTCCCTTAACCATAATTGTAATAAATTCTTTCCATCCGTGACTAAACTCTGCTGCCTGGGCAGTATAGTATCCATCCTGAAGGCCTGCTGTTTCACTACCACAGGCTGTTAATGATAAAAGCAGCAAACAAAGTAATGCAATACTTATTGTTCGTTTCATTTGTTACTTTCTCCCTTCAAAACAAATTTTTCTACCTGAGATTGAAGTATTTCAGCTTCCTTTGACATTAATCCACTGGATTGTTCCATTTCACCGGCATTTTGTAGATTTTTGTCAGCAATAGAAGAAATAATTTCAATTCTCTCTTCCATAATAGCCAGGGCATCTTCCTGTCCCTGTACTGCTGTTACTAACTGGTCTGAAATTGCACTGATTTGGTCAGTAACATTGGAAATTGCCTTAAAGGAACCAGCTGTATCGGCAGTTAATTCTACACCTGTTTGTATGATAGCTTTTGTACTGCCTGCCATTTCCACGGCACTCTTTGCTGCTTCAGCACTTCTTGATGCTAATTGTTTTACTTCATTGGCAACTACAACAAATCCTTTTCCGGCACTTCCTGCCCGGGCTGCCTCCACAGATGCATTTAAAGCTAAAATGCTGGTCTGATAAGCAATATCCTCTATGGTCTTGGCAATTTTAGTAATTTCCTGTGCATTTTTACTAATATCATCCATTGTTTCAGAAAGTGATGCTACCCGTATATTAGCTTCATGAACACACTGAACAATTTCCTCTGTTTTTATATGAGTCTGACTGCTGCTTTCCGTAACATTATACAATTGTTCTTTCACATGAGATACTTCCTGAACCAATGCTTCTGTAGACTGATTCTGTTCCAGTGAAGCCTGATGTAGTTGACCGGACTGCCCGCTTAACTCTTCAGATATATCGGCAAGGCGAATAGCTGCTGAACGAAATCCTGAAATAGTTTCATTCATGGACTGAATGATCGTATGCAGACTTGTTTTGATTAATGTAAAATCTCCTTTATAATCTACCTCAGGTTTAATACTTAAATTATTTTCTGCAATTTGAGTCAATACCCTCTGAATATCTGATATGTACTTGTTGATACTTTCAACAGTAGTACTTAAAGTCCGTGTCATAACTTCCAATTCATCCCTTGTTCGAACAGTAATAACCTCTGTATGCAGGTCACCGTCAGAAAGAGCTATCATCCTGTTTGTTACACCTTTAACCGGACGGGAGATAGAACGTGCCAAACGTAAAACCAGGAAAATAGAAACCAATAATATTACTAAAGTAGATAATATTGCTACATACATTGCTGAATTTATGAAATGATCATAATCTTCTTTTGGAATTTGAATCACTAACGACCATTGAGTTCCCCGAATAGGAGAAAAAGCTACCAGCATATCTTCTCCATTAATTGAATATTCAAGGGCACCGGTCTCTCCTGTAATAACACGGCTAAGGGTTTCCGTATTACCTCCACTAAGCTGCGCCAGTGTGCTTTTTTCCAAAATCATTGATTGATCTGGATGCCCAATAACAATCCCCTGCCGGTTAGCCATGTAGGCTAATCCATTTTCACCTATATTAATATTACTAATTACATCATCTAAAAGATCATATTTATATACACCTACTACATAAAAAACAGTTTCTCCATCTTCCTTGATTGGCATTCCCATGGTAATACCCAGCTCTTCATGAAAAATGGTTGAAGAATCGGTAGTTAAGTTATCTGTTTCTTGAAGAAGGGTAAAGAAATTGTTTTCCAAATTTTCTGGCGCACCATCAATTCCCTGAATCAGATGTCCATTCAAATCATATAAGGCAATCGTATGTAATTCATAAATTTCTGCTGCCTCTTTCAGAACTTCATTCGTTTTAAAGACAGAATTCATACGAAGATCCTTTGCAATTGTCATCATTCTGTCTGCTAATAAATGAATATTAGCTTCTACAGTTTTAGCTGACTGCCGAGCCATAGGCTGAATATTATCTAACAAAATATTATTTGCCAAAAACTGCATAGCAAGCATCATAAATACACAGCATACAATAACTAATACTAAAATATTCAGAATTGTGTTTTTTAATATCCTCCCACTAAGACTTCGTTTGATCTTTCGGTTATGGGAGTTTTCTTTTTTCCCAGTCACGTTTCCTACCTCTCCTTTACTTTAAATAATTTTTCATATTCTTTTAGAGAATTGACTGCCTGTGGTGCAAGCGGAATCAGCGCAATCATATTAAATATAGTCATAAGTCCAATTCCCACATCACTTAAATCCCAGACAAATGTATAAGCGGCAAGTCCGCCAATAAATAGCATCACCAGATCCAAAATCTTATATAATGTCTGGGACAGCCAATTGTCTCCAAAAAGATATGCAACATTAGATCTTGCATAGAACAGTATACCAATAAATGTTGAAAAACTAAATAGCCATAAAATAATTGCAATAAAAATTACACCAATTTCTCCCATATGATATTGCATAGAAGTCTGTAAAAGATCCATTCCTTCTAATCCATCTGTTAATTCCGCAGGCGTAAGCAGCATAATCATAGCAGAACAACTACATATTAAAATGGTGTCAATAAATACACCAAATGCCTGTAGAAGGCCTTCTTTTGCAGGATGATTAATGTCTGCTGCTGCTGCTGCGCATGGAGCAGAACCGGATCCGGCTTCATTAGAGAATAATCCCCGTTTGGCACCATTCATAATCACTGCACCAAATCCACCTGCCACAGCCTGTTTAAGACCAAAGGCTTCCAAAAATATTGTCTGAAAAATTTGAGGAAGCTGACCTGCATTTTTAATAATAATAAATATTGTAATCAGAAAATAACAAACTGCCATAATCGGTACAATAAAATCCAATACCTTTACAGTAGCATTCTTACGTAATACAATCACTGCTGCAAATGCAACAAGAATGATTGTTGTATAAATAGGAGGAATTTGAAACGCATTTTCAAAAGCGGAAGAAACAGAATTTCCAATTACCTGACTGATACCACACCAGCAAATCAGCCCTGAAAGTGCAAATAAAGCTGCTATAATTGATTTTTTACGCTTACTGCCTTTTTTAATAAACAAATGATGAATATAATAGGCTGGTCCTCCTCTAAACCCTCCATATAGAGGATCCTCCTCTTTATAAATCTGTGCTAAGGTACCTTCAGCAAATGCGGTGGAGGATCCAAGCAAAGCAATGATCCACATCCAAAATACCGCACCAGCGCCTCCCATGGAAATAGCTGCTACGACACCTACTAAATTTCCCATTCCAACTCTTGTGGCAGTAGAAACAATTAATGCCTGAACTCCGGATATGGCATCCTTCTGAGAAATATTTTTCTTTTCCGCCGTAGCTTTAAGCATTTCCGGAAACAAACGAAAGGAAAGAAATCTGGTCCGTATGGTAAAATAAATTCCAGAGGGAATTAAAATCATAACTAACAAAGAAAGTCCTATTGAACTTCCTCCCGGCAAAGGAATCGTGAACAAATCTCCCCACAAAATATTATAAACTGCCTTAAAAATACTCATATTAAAAACCTTTCCACAAAAAGTAAGAAAAAGCTGAAAACCTTGAATATAAAGATTTTCAGCTAATGAAACACTACTTTTTAAATCATAACACAATTTAATTTGCAGTACAAGATTTAGTTACTTAATCCCTATCATTTTTACAAATTGTAATAACTTGCTTAAAATACCGGCATGAAAACAATATCCTGCACTCCCAACAAGAACTGATGAAAATACGATACCTGATACAACAATAGCCTCTTTATTTTTCCGAACATTTTCTTTTATCTCAGTATCTGGTAAATAGGAAGATTCTTCTAAATGCCGCATTTGAATTTTTTCATCGGAACCATCAGAAATATTATAGTTTATGTGATCTCTGCCAGATCCGGAATTATTTGTATTCTGGTTTATATTTTCAATTGTTACAGTTTCCGTTTCTGACAAATTTTGACTTCCGTATTCTATTATAGTTTTTGGAAATACTTTATTTTCTTCACTACTGGTAATTTCCGCATTAACAATATCTGGATGAACAACATTTACTTCCGCATCAACTATTTCTGTTTTGGTATTATTATCTTTTACATCTAAATTTTCATCAAAGCTATTCTCCTGTTTTATCTCCGGAATCGTTTCATCATTTTTATTATGAGAAGCATCATCAGGGGTTATTTGAGGTTCTTTCGGAGGATTTACAATAGAAGTTCCTCCTCCCCTGTTTCCGCCCTGATCTTCCACAATTTTAAGATTATCTGCCGTATATCGAAGTACATTAGAAAAATATGTATTTCCATTATATTTTCCCATTAATCTAAGATATAAATAAGGATATTTTTCAGTGTCCCACTGGTCTGATGTTAGTCCGATAAAAAAACTATCCACAACATTTGATGCAATTGATTCCTCATAGCTTGTCCAGTTTTCTCCGTCAAAAGAATATTCATATGTAACCATCATTGGCAGATATTCTTTCAGTTTCATATAATCTCCCCGAAATAAATATGACCTTTCACTTACACGTTCTCCTTTGACATTCATAAATGTTAACATATAATCATTATAAACTACGGTACAAACCGGCGGTTTTAAAAATGCAGCATCAAAAAAGGAGCCTTCTGCAGAGAAACGTAATCTTTCCTTCTGTTCTTTTTCAGTCCCTGAAAGATTCCATGAAATCTTCATTTGTTCATTATTCTGCATCTGTCCTCTCAAATTTACACTACATTTTATTTCTGTTGGAAGTACATCACCTGCTGTCTGATTTTTCTCTACAACAGCACAGACAAATTCATTATCCACAACAAATGGAGTATTTGCATAATGAATTTTTCCTGATATGCGGCAGTCTTCTATAACAAGTCCGGCACCTTCCTCCTGCCATAAGGTATGGAGTATTTTATTCTCACTGTTTTCTATTATAATGCCGCTAAGGGATAGCATGCCTCCTTTTGCCACATGAATGATATTTTTCTTTTCTTTTGTATGACCTTGAAATATAAGATGGTGGTCACTTCGGAATTCTATTTCTCCGGTTATAGTTATTGTGTAGTTATTTGTATCAATAAAGACAGGTGGCAAATTTATGCCGTCAGGACAATAATAATAAACCCCCTCTAAAACCACGTTGTCCGACAACCTTACTTTACCACCTGTATTTTTATGTAATTCCAGCCATTCTATCAATTCCGTACCGGTAGATACAGAATCTGGTTTCATTTTTTCATCCGTGTATTCACATGCTTTTACATTGATGTAACCAAACCAACATAATGAAAGAATAATTAAAATTAAATAAATTCTTTTACTTTTCATATTCATCTTATCCTGCCTGTACAATTGACAGTTACTAACCTATCATAATAAATATATAGTAAAAAAGAATTTTATTCAACTTTTATCAAAGTAAAAAGCAAAATATTTTTCTTTAAATTCCGCAACCCTGTTTCTGGGCAGATATATTTTATCTCCATTATCCACATGTATTTCTTCTCTATTCATTATTATAATATGATTCAAATTAATCACATACGAGCTGCCACATTTTAAAAATTGGAGAAACGTTCCTAATATTTCATATAACTCCTTGCTTGTCATCCTTACTTTAATCTGTTCATTTTCCAAATGCAGTATTTGATAATTTTTTTGTGTTTCACAATAAATTATCCGGTCTGGCTGTATTTGTCTTAATCCTTCAGATGTCTTTATTACAACAAAATCTTTTTCTATTTTCCTAATTATTTCAAATACAATATCCATAACATGAAAAAATCTATCCTGATCCAAAGGCTTGACTAAATATTGAAGCGCATCTACCTGATAGGCTTCCAGTGCATATTCCGTTGATGTAGTTAGAAAAATAACCGGTACATTATATCCTTCCCTGCGTAATTCTTTTACTGCGTCCAATCCCGTCTTTTCCGTCATAAAAATATCCATAAATAAAAGATCCGGTAAATATGTTTTTTCTTTCATTTTGTCAATTAATAATTGCGCTTTTTCAAACCGTCTTATTTTATATTTTAACAAAGGATTTTTTTCTTCATATTTTTCTAACAAAATTTCTATTTTTTCAAGCTCGGATTTAATATCATCACACAAAGCTATTTGATACATTTCTAATGTCACCCCCATCCTGTCTATATCCTGTAATTTTATTTTATTATATTTTTCCCACAAAAAAAGCAGTAAACAGCAATTGTTACCTGACGTTTACTTTTATGCTGGAAAAAGAAATATTTTTGAGATATGATAAAAATATAGTAAAATCAATATAATTTGAAAGGAGAAGGCATGTACAAGATTTTAATTGTGGATGACGATTCTGTTATATTAGACGATAATCGAACATACTTTCATGCAATGGGATACCAGGTTGTCTGTGCGGATACTGCCAGAAAAGCGGAAGAAATTATTTTATCTAATGCCTTGGATTGTGTTATTTTAGATATAGATTTGCCTGATATGAATGGATTTTCTTTATGTGAAAAAATACGTTTAAAAACAAGCCTGCCAATAATTTTCTTATCCGGATATACAGAGGAAGAAAACCGTATACGGGGACTCAGCATTGGCGGTGATGATTATGTATGCAAACCTTATAGTCTAAAAGAATTAGAACTTCGGGTACAAGCACGTATTCGTTCCGGCAGGGCAGCCGAACCGCCAAAAACACTTACTTATGGTTTACTTTCAATTTATCCGGCTTCCTGTAGTGTTAGTTACAAAAACAGTTCCATTGACTTTTCTTCTTATGAATTTGATGTTTTATATTTTCTTGCAAAACATCCGAATGAAATTTTTACGCCTGACCAGATTTATGATTCCGTATGGAAAGCTCCAATCAATAAAGGTCAAAAATCACTACAGGTAATTATGGGACGTATCCGGAAAAAACTTTATGATCTTTGTCCCAATCATGATTATATTCAAACCAAAAGATATAAAGGGTATTTGTTTGTTCCAGACAGGTAATTAACTACGGAGACGATCATGAAACCAACAATTTTTTTCAAATCTTTTTTTCAGATAATTTTGATAACTGCAAGTACAATTATTTTTACTCTGGTTGGACTGTCGACAATCACCAGTTACGACAATAAATATATTACCAAAGCGGCATTTACACAGGATAACTTTGCCATAGTTCCGGAAAATGGTTTTTGTTCACTTGTAGATGGATGGGAATTATATCCCGATGTATTGCTTTCCCCAAATGATTTTTTATCGGATGCTCCATCTTATTATCCTGCGTGGGCAGGGCAGTATCCAAATCTTTCCTTATTTCATGAAGATAAAAATCCTTATGGAATTTCCACATGGCGTATCCACCTTAAGGGAAATAAAAATATTGTGACACTTTATTTACAGGAACCTCTCTGTGCCGCCAAAGTCTATTTAGATGGCAAATGCCTTGGCGGAACAGGTGAAGTATCTTTTGAAAATTATTCTCCATTAATAAAAGATACTTTTTATTCTTTTTATCTTGATGAGGAATCAGAATTAATTATTCAAACTGCAAATTATTCTCATTATTATGGGGGCATTTGGTTTGCACCTGTAATTGGAGATTCTGATAGCATTAGTCATTTAATCGCAGCACGTATGCTGTTATATGGACTGCTCTTCTTTTCATCACTTACCCTTTCTTTATTTTGTATTATTCTTTGGAGACGTAAAAATTCAGCTTTCTATTCAGTGGAATTTTATTTTGGTATGTTAAGTTTCTCATTTGCACTTCGGATTTGTTATCCATTTTTAAGATTGTTCGGTATACCCCTTGTTAGAATTCTTTATGTGATAGAAGACGTATCAGCATTTCTTATTATATATTTTTCAATTAGAATTGCAGGTCTTTTATTTTTATCAGAAATAAACCATTATGCCAAAAAAATATTACACTCTTTTTTTACGGCAGTATGTGGGGGAATGTGTTGTATTCCTCTTATTTTTCCTTTATTTGTGTTTCCTCTCATTCCCGGTACTGTTTTATGGTATGGCTTAGTAATTTCCTGGTATAAAGTAATCATGGCAATTATTTTGATCAGTTTAACAGCCTATGGATGCTTTACTAAATCGCTATATACAAAAATTATTTTCTCCTCTTCAATTGTAAATGGTATTTGTTTACTTTACAGCGTTTTAACAATTGGATATTATGAGCCTTTCATTGGAGCTTATCCTGAAGAATATGGAACATTTTTTATGGTTATCGCCTTTGCTGTTTTGATGGTACGGCGCAGCCATGTCCTGACAGAAGAAAATTTAAGACTTAACCAAAATTTACAAGAAGAAGTAAATGAAAAAACTGAACATTTGCAAAGACTCCTAATGGAAAGAGGACAATTGATTTCAGAATTAGGTCATGATATGAAATCTCCCTTGACTTCTCTTTCAAACATGGCTCAAATCATTCGTCTTAATAATATTATGCTGGATCGGGATACATACAAAAGAATTATTCATATAGAAGAACAATGCGATATTTTATCTGAGCGCCTTAAATCTATTCAGGAAATAGCATCACAGACAAGTTCTTCTATTCATATGGAACCTATGATATTAAATACATTTCTCTTAGATTTTTACCACAATTACCGTCCTGTTATAGAACTTTACGGGCCAAATTTTCTTAAAAATATTACCAATCATCCATGTCAGGTTATGGCAAACCAAGACCAGCTTTTTCGTGCATTAGAAAATCTTTTGTATAATGCTGCTGATTTTACGCCTCCTGATGGAAAAATTATTCTTTCTTTATTTTCAGATGAATCTTTTGCCTATGTTGAAATTTCAGATACCGGATGTGGAATATCAGAAGAAGACCTGCCTAATATTTTTAAAAGGTCATACACTACCCGTAGCAATAAGGGAGGTCAGGGATTAGGACTTACTATAACCCGTACTATTGTTTCTGAACATGGGGGAAAAATCATAGTTTCTTCTAAGCAGGAAAAGGGAACAACATTTACTATATCTCTTCCTTTAATTCTCTAAAACCTATATAAAAACAACAAATGACACGCTTCTCAATCCATTTTTATGTAAATTAAAAAGCATTGAAACCTTAAATTTCAATGCTTTAATACGTCGCTAAGAGGATTTGAACCTCCGGCCTACCGCTTAGGAGGCGGTCGCTCTATCCAGCTGAGCTATAGCGACATCTTAAGTTAATCGATTTATTTTAACATAATCATCTGACTATGGCAAGATAAACGTTAACTTATTTTTATAAACAAAATCATTTAGCCTGGAAAATTGATATGCCCCTGCATCCATATTACCCCTTTAAATCTTCTTCCCACGCAAGGTTCTCCGTAAATATCTTCTTTATTAATACACAAATCAAAAACTAAATCATTACAGCTTACTCTCATGACATAAACTTCTTCTTCTGTAATTTCATTTTTTACCAGATTACATTCCAATATCTCAGCCAAAATGGAATATTGATCGCATTCTACACCATATGGCATAAAATAAGTGTCTACTAAACTAAATACATCTTCTTTTTGTATTCTTTTTGAGATTATAGTGTAAGTGTCCATATCATCAAGCGTAAGACTTTCAATAGCACTTTCATCACCTTTTCTTGCTGCATTTAAAAGTTGGCTTCTATTCATGGATACCTGCTGATTTTTTATCAGGTCTTTCTCACTTTTAACTATAGGCATCATTACCGTTCCACTTAAAGACAAAGCGGAAAGAGTAAGTGTAGTTCCTCTAAAAGGCAATAATCCTGAATTTTTAGCTTTTACATAATGAATTACATTTTGCAAATAAAAAATTAATGAAACACCTATTCTGATATCATCACATACACCTGCATAAGATTCATGAGCTGAATGTCTTTCTATGGAAACATCTTCCTCAGAACTTATGTTCGTACTTTTTAAATATGGAAAATAATATTCATAAGTAAATTTTTCATTATTATCAAATTCTCCACATACAGCAATTCCAATTACTCCCTTAGATGTATCCTCATTTTTTTGTGATAAATTATTTTCGGAAAAATCCTTGCAAAACTGTGCAAAAGAAGCATCTTCTTTTATGGAAGTATAATATCTTTCCGTACTTTCAAGTATTACATCAATTAATAGCTTCTGCAAATCTTTTTTTTCATATTTGCTAAATCCAACTGCCCGCATATATTTATGCAAGAATTTCACCTCCTTTGGCCATATTTCTAATGGCTTATCTTATTTCCTTTTTACCACCCATATATGGCTGTAATACCTCCGGGATTCTAATTGATCCATCTTCCTGAAGATTATTTTCTAAAAACGCAATTAACATTCTCGGAGGAGCAACTACAGTATTATTTAATGTATGCGCAAAATATTTTCCAGTTTCACCATTAACACGTATTTTTAATCTTCTTGCCTGTGCATCTCCTAAATTTGAACAACTTCCTACTTCAAAATATTTTTTCTGTCTTGGCGACCATGCTTCCACATCATAAGATTTTACTTTAAGATCAGCAAGATCCCCTGAACAACATTCTATTGTTCTTACCGGAATATCCATAGAACAGAATAAATCTACGGTATTCTGCCATAATTTTTCAAACCACATTGGAGATTCTTCCGGTTCACATACTACTATCATTTCCTGTTTTTCAAATTGATGAATTCTGTAAACGCCTCTTTCCTCTAAACCATGTGCGCCTTTTTCTTTTCGAAAACAAGGAGAATAGCTGGTAAGAGTTTTAGGAAGTTCTGCTTCGGGTATAATGGTATCAATAAATTTACCTATCATAGAATGTTCTGAAGTTCCAATCAGATATAAATCCTCTCCTTCAATTTTGTACATCATAGCATCCATCTCTGCAAAACTCATTACACCGGTTACAACATTACTTCTAATCATGAAAGGAGGAACACAGTATGTAAATCCCCTGTCAATCATAAAATCTCTGGCATATGAAATTACTGCTGAATGCAGCCTTGCTATATCTCCCATCAGATAATAAAATCCATTACCTGCAACTTTTCTGGCACTATCTAAATCAATTCCTTTTAATTTTTCCATAATTTCAGTATGATATGGGATTTCAAAATTTGGAATTACAGGATCACCGTATTTTTTAATTTCTACATTTTCACTATCATTTTTTCCAATTGGAACGCTGGGATCAATTATATTAGGAATTACCATCATAATCTTGGCAACCTTTTCTTCCAGTTCCTTTTCTTTCTCTTCTAATTCTAAAAGACGTTTTGCTCCAGCTGCAACTTCAGCTTTTTTTTGCTCAGCTTCTTCCTTTTTACCTTGGGCCATTAATGCTCCAATTTCTTTAGAAATTTTATTTCTGTTTGCCCTTAAATCATCTGCCTCCTGTTGTGTTCTACGACTTTCCAAATCTAATTCAATTACTTCATCCACCAGTTTAATCTTTTCATCCTGAAATTTCTTTTTAATATTTTCCTTAACAACATCAGGATTTTCTCTTAAAAATTTAATATCTATCATGATAGATTCCTCCGTTTTAAACATTTTTTCTAAAGTATAATATTACTTATTTTCTATTTATTCAAGCTCTTTTTCAATAAAAATATTATTGACTTTAATCAGATTTACAATGTTTTCATTATTTACATCTTTTCCGTTTTTATCCTTAGTAATCTGAACTACCGGCCTGTTTGGAAATTCTTTATTTTGTCTGATTACTTTTCCAATAGAATTATCACTTAATATTACCTGGCTTCCTGCAGGATATACTGCTGTAAATTCTAAAAATACATTGATAATTTCCGGATTAAACTTTTCTTCTTTAAAAGTCTTTAAATACTCAACAGCTTCATATACTTTATATCTTTTACATCCTATGCCGCATATCATTTCATCAAATGTATCACATATACTTACAATTTGTGCTTCATATGGTATCTCTTTTGCTTTCAATGGATATCCGCTTCCATCTAATTTTTCATGATGATATAATATAATATCTTTACTAATATCAGATATCCATTTTTCATCCTTAAGTGCAGTATATCCATATATTGGATGCTTCATATATTCTGCCAGTTCTATCTTTGATAAACTTGATATATCCTGGTCTGCATATTCGATTGTTAAATATCTTAACCCTAAATCATGAAGCAGACAGCCTACACCAATATCATGCACTCTTTCTTTTGAAATATTTAATTTTAATGCAGTAAGTGTTGCCAAAGAACAGGTACTTATAGAATGTTCATAAATGTCAGAACTTCTTTCTTTAATATCATAAATTTTTTCTACCACTTCTTCTTCCTGTAGAATATTTGTAATTATATTATCTGCTGTCTGACTCAATTCCATCAATTCATCATTACGACTGTAGGTATGTTTTTCTAAAATACTTCTTACCCTGTCCCTAAAAAAATCTTCCACATCAGATTTAAGCAAAACTACTTCTTGTGTATGAACTAAACCATCTTCATCTTCCTTAATATATACTTCTGTTATTCCAAGATTTTTTATTTTTTGAATATATTCAGGACGTAAAATGGTTTCTTCGGATAATAAGATTCGTAATTCAGAAGTTAATATTGCTCTGGCTAAAACTTCATTCCCTTTTAAATCACTTACCTTAATTAATTTCATAACTTCACCTCAATTAATTATTTAACTATCCCCCATAGCTATCTTAAGAGCTTTTTCTTCTTCTTCTCCCAATGAAATTTTACAATTTCCATTCTTAATTTCTTTAGTATAAGTATAGCATCCTTCCGCACTGTGAACTGAATTTAATATAAATCCATTATTGTTTTCATCTAACAGTGCAATGCTAAAACTAAGCTTTCCTCCCATTTGATTAAAAGCATCATATTTTATAATACCTATCTTCTGAAAAGATGATTCAAATTTACTGTAAAGTGTTCTTATATCTTTTTTATTTTTTTCAACTGAATTTTTGATAAATTTATTATCTTCAAAGAGTCCTATTATTTCATTTTCAAGGCTTTTTGCATTTTTGCCCTGCATAAATTTAGAGTATTTTTTCTTTAATTTATGTATTGTAGACATATTTACAATATTTAAAATTAAAAGAATTAATATAATAGAAGCCAATATCACTAACAGTATCCCTATATCAATGTTTCCTATACCAATGCCAGTAAAAAAGGAATTGTTCATTTTATCCACCTCGTATTTTATCTTTTTAAATTAATTAGTTTTTAAAAGTAAATCCATAATTTTTTCAAGATCGTCATGACTATAAAATTCTATTTCAATCTTTCCAGTTCCATTTCCTTTTGGTGTAATATTTACTTTTGTGCTTAATTTTTGTTTTAAATTTTCTTCAATCTCCTGATAAACTGCTTCTAAACTCTTATCTGTAGTAACTGCTTTTTTAATTTTAACTGGTTTATTTAGATTCTTAACTAGCTTTTCAACATCACGAACACTTAGTTTTTCATCAAATATTTGTTGAGCTAATGCATATTGCTGTTCAGAATCATCTACAGTTATAAGAGCTCTGGCATGTCCGGTAGAAATCATTTCATCAATAACCATTTGTTGTACATCATCACATAATTTTAATAAACGCATAGAATTTGTAACGGCTGTACGACTTTTTGATACTCTTTCTGCAACCTCATCCTGCTTTAAATTAAATTCAGTTAACAATCTTTTATATGCCTGTGCTTCTTCAATTGGATTTAAGTTTTCTCTTTGAATATTTTCAATTAAGGATATTTCAACTATTTCCTGATCAGTCAAGTTTTTAATAATTACAGGAACTTCTTTTAATCCTGCCTTTTTAGCAGCACGCCATCTTCGTTCACCTGCTATTATTTCATAATAACTTTTTCTATCCTGAACTAAAATAGGTTGTAACAATCCAAATTGTTTAATTGATTCTGCTAACTCTTCCAAAGCATCTTCATCAAAATTCTTTCTGGGCTGTTCTCTATTTGGTTCTATTTTTGTAATATTAACAATAGTTTCTCCAGACTGATTTTCATCTTTATTATCTTGATTCTTTGTTTCATATTTTTTTGACTTTTCATTAACTGCACTTGGAATCAATGCATCTAAACCTTTACCTAATCCCCTTGCTGCCATAATCAATCATCCTTTCTATTAACAATTTCGTCTGCCAATGACATATATGCTTCAGCTCCTGCTGATTTAGAATCATATTTATTTATCGGCATTCCATAACTAGGTGCTTCAGCTAATCTAATATTTCTTGGAATTACTGTTTCAAATACCTTTTGAGTTAAATGACTTTTAACATTTTCAACAACCTGCATAGATAAATTTGTTCTTGAATCATACATAGTAAATACCACGCCTTCCATATCTAAATCAGGATTTAAACGCTCTTTAACCAAATTCACTGTATGTATCAATTGACTCAAGCCTTCAAGAGCATAATATTCACATTGAATAGGAACCAAAATTGAATCTGCTGTAGTCATTGCATTTATTGTTAATAAATTTAATGAAGGAGGACAATCAATTATTATATAATCATAACTTTCTTTAATCCATTCCACTTCTCGTTTTAAAATATATTCCTTTTTATCAACTCCTATCAATTCTATTTCTGCTGCTGCTAAATTTACATTTGATGGAATAATAGATACTCCAGGAATAACATCATTAAGAATACACTCTTTTATAGAACATTCACTTAGTATTAATTCATAAATTGTATTTTCTAATTCATTTTTTTCTATACCAAAACCACTTGTTGTATTTCCTTGTGGATCTGCATCAATCACTAAAACCTTCTTTTCTTTATCTGCTAATGCAGAAGATAAATTGATTGAAGTAGTTGTTTTTCCTACTCCTCCTTTTTGATTTGCTATTGCTATTACTTTTCCCATGTTTTATCCTTTCATATCCGGTATAATTATTTTCTTCTCACAACGTTTTCTACATGATTATATCACTTCTTAAATTTATTATCTATAATAAAATAGTTCTAACAATATATATATTTTGAGGTTTAAATTTATGTTTCACAATTAGAAAAAGTGAGTTTATACAATGTTTCACGATAATTTTACTACATTTTGGGGTTATTTGTTTCACGTGAAACAAAATTATAACAAGCATATAAAAACTAAATACCATTTTAAAGACTATATGTATTAAAAAGGTATTAAAAAATGTTAAAGTACTATTTTTTAATACCTTTATTATTATCTAATATAATTTAACTACATTATTTTTTATAGCAAATACTGCTGCCTGTGTTCTATCAGAAACATCAATTTTCTTAAAAATATTAGAAATATGATTTTTAACTGTCCTTTCACTAATATCTAAATTATTTGCTATTTCTTTATTAAACATTCCACCCGCTACCTGTATTAGAATTTCTATTTCTCTTTTTGTCAAAGATTCAAGTTTTTCTTTATCTATATCTCTATTAATTAATCTTGAATTTAATGCAGGTAATAAACTTGGTTGAATGTAAGAACCATCTGTCATTATAACATTGATTGCCTGTTTAAGTTCCAGAGAACCAGAATCTTTTAAAATATATCCATTTGCCCCAATATCAATTGCTTTAATTAGATATTCTACTTCACTATGAACTGTAAGCATTAAAATCTTAATATTTTTATTTTGTTTTTTTAATTCTTCAAGAACTTCTATTCCATTCATGTCTGGCATATTAATATCTAACAATAATATGTCTGGTTCAATCTTCTCAAGTTTTTCTAAACACTCTTTTCCATTATTCGCTTCATCAATAACTTCTATACTTCCATCAAATTCTAACAAATGTTTAATCCCTTCACGCATTAAAGCATGATCATCGGCAAGCATAACTTTTACACTCATATTTTTCCTCCATATTATATTAAAGGTATTTCAATATTTATTTCTGTTCCTTTTTCTATATCGGTATTAATTGAAATAACACCATGTAATAAATTAATTCTTTCTTTCATAATAGATAATCCAAAATGCTTATCTTCTTGTTCTGATTTATTTTCAAAATTAAAACCTTTACCATTGTCATTTATATTAATATAACATTTATCATTTTTAGTTCCAACGATCAAAATAATTTTATCTGCACCAGAATGCTTTAGAGCATTATTAATTGCTTCTTGAATTATTCTATAAACAGAAAGAAGAAAAAGATTAATTTCTTGTTTATTTATATTTTTCCATTCTATATCAGTTAAATTTAAAATTTGATATTCTATTTCACATTTTTTATATTTTATTTTTGAATCAGAAATAAAATTTTCTATACACTGTTTAAAACCTAAATCATCAAATGACATTGGTCTAAAGTTAAATATAACTTCTCTTATTTCCTCAACTGTAGATTTTAAAATCTTTATACAATTTTCCAATTCCAACTTAGCTCTAATGGAATCCTTATCTATATACATTATACTTAATTCTATCATATGAATTAAATGAGTAAGATTCTGTACAGATGAATCATGCAATTCTCTTGCTATTCTTTGACGATCCTTTTCCTGCATTTCCAGGATTTTTCTATCATCATATTTATATAAACTTACAGATATAATTAATTGTTCTAATTGTTTGATATAAGCACCATATTTATTATATTTTTGATAATGAATCCTATTATTATTTTCTAATTCGTCTTTTTCTTTATTTAAATCTTTTATTTTATCAAATAATAAATTTTCTGTGCTTCTTGGAGAAAAAACTAAAAGATCAGGTTCATCCTTTACAGAATCCAAATATATTTCTATTTCTCTTATCCGATTCAAATTATTTTGGATTATTATGTTTTCTTCATTTTGTATTTCTAACAAGCCTTCATAAATGTCTTTTAAAACATTTGTTTTATTATCATTCATAATTTTAATTTTCTCCATAATTTACTAATGAAGTAACTATGTCCATCATATAATAAAATGAAAACTTAGAAAAGTATAAATTTTCATTTTATAAGAGGTTCTTTAGAAGGTACTCCGGCTTTTCTAGGAAATCTTGCCGGCGTAACACTTACTTTCTTAATAACAAAAAGATTTCTATATATGTCAGAGCCGGGAAGTAAAAATTCATTTTGCTTTTCAAATTTACCTCCAAGCAAATGAATTGCATTTTTTGCATTATCAAATTCTTCCGTAATTTTTTCTGACTTATAAGAGATAAAGTAACCTCCTTTTTTTACAAAAGGGATACAATATTCTGACAAAATAGTTAAATTTGCCACAGCCCTTGATACACATATTTCAAATGATTCCCTAAGTTTATCAGGTTTAGCAAAATCTTCAGCTCTACCATGAATCACTGTTATATTTTCAAGTCCCAATTGATCAATAACTTCATTTAAAAATCGAACTCTTTTATTTAATGAATCAAGTAAAGTTATCTTTAAATTAGAAAATACAATTTTAAGAGGAATTCCCGGAAAACCTGCACCAGTCCCAATATCAATTAAACTATAATCTTTCTGTAATAAATCAGGAAGAACTTTAACAAGAGAAAGGCTATCAACAAAATGTTTTTTTAAGACTTCATCAAATTCTATTATAGTTGTAAGATTCATAAAAGAATTCCATTCTTTTAATAATTCATAATATTTATTAAATTGATTAATCTGTTGTTCATCTAAAAGAATATTAAATTCTTCTAAATCTTTTTTCATAAGATCCATACTCATATCTAATATTCTCCTACCTTATCTTTTTTTATATTGTTCAAAATAAACTAAAAGCACAGAAATATCTGCAGGAGAAACACCTGAAATACGCGATGCCTGTCCTACTGAAATTGGACGAAAAGATTTTAATTTTTGTCTTGCTTCTAATCGCAGACTTGGCACATTATCATAATTTAAATCATCGGGAATTTTTTTCTTTTCCATTTTCTTAAATTGTTCTACCTGACGAAGCTGTCTTTCTATATATCCTTCATATTTTATTTCTATTTCAACTTGCTCAATTACATCATCAGGCAGCCATTTTCTTTCACTGTCTAATTCTTTTAATATTTCATAATTTAATTCAGGTCTGCATATTAACTCAGCAAGATTAGTACCTGTTTTAAGCAAAGCACTTTCATGTCTTTCTAGAAATTCCTGATTAGACTTTGCTGCACCTATCTTTGTGTTTTTAAGACGTTCAATTTCTTTTTTAATTAGTAATTTCTTATTTAAAATATAATCATATTTCTGTTTTGAAATAAGACCAACTTGAAAGCCTTTTTCACTAAGTCTTAAATCTGCATTATCCTGGCGGAGCAAAAGACGGTACTCTGCCCGTGAAGTCATCATTCGGTAAGGTTCATAATTATCTTTTGTTACAAGGTCATCAATTAAGACACCTATATAAGCTTCCGATCTGTCAAGAACAATCTCTTCTTTTCCAAAAATAAACCGGGCTGCATTTATTCCAGCAATTAATCCCTGAGCTGCTGCTTCCTCATAACCGCTGCTGCCATTTAACTGTCCACCACTATATAAACCTTCCACATCTTTAAATCTTAAAGTAGGATAAAGTTGTTTTGGATTAATACAATCGTATTCAATTGCATAAGCATTTCTTACTATTTTACAATTTTCCAAACCAGGAACAGTCCGATACATTGCAAGCTGCACATCTTCCGGAAGTGAAGATGACATACCGCCTATATACATTTCATTGGTATGTAATCCTTCCGGTTCAATAAATACCTGATGCCTTTCTTTATCTGAAAATTTAACTACCTTATCTTCAATAGATGGACAATATCTTGGTCCGGTACCTTCAATGATTCCTGCATAAATAGGAGAACGATCTAAATTATTCCTTATAATTTCATGAGTTTTTTCATTTGTATAAGTCAGATAACATGAAATTTGATCAATTTGTACATCTTTTGGATCAGTAGAAAAGGAAAAAGGAACTATCTTTTCATCACCAAATTGTTCCTCCATCTTTGAAAAATCAATACTTCTCTTATCCATTCTGGCAGGAGTTCCTGTTTTAAATCTTCTGATTTCAATTCCCATAGATAATAAGGAATCTGTAAGATAATTCGCTGCCTGAAGACCATTTGGCCCGGTATAAGTAATTGCCTCTCCACATAAACATCTTGCTTTTAAATAAGTTCCAGTACATAAGATTACAGCCTTACATTCATAAACTGCACCTGTAAAAGTCTTAACACCAATAATTTTTTTAGTAGATTTTTTATTTTTATTATCAATAGATGTCCATAATAATTCACAAACTTCTGATTGTTTAATTGTTAAATTATTCTGATTTTCCAAAACTTTTCTCATCATGCGACTATATTCTGCCTTATCAGCCTGAGCACGCAGAGAATGTACGGCTGGTCCCTTTGATTTATTAAGCATTTTTGACTGGATAAAAGTTTTATCTATAACTTTTCCCATTTCACCGCCAAGCGCATCTAATTCTCTTACCAAATGTCCTTTTGAAGAACCACCAATATTTGGATTACAAGGCATAAGTGCAATACTATCAACACTTACTGTAAATATAACAGTCTCAAGCCCTAATCTTGCACATGCCAGTGCAGCTTCACATCCTGCATGTCCTGCACCAATTACACAAACATCTACATTTTCTTTGATTTTCATAAAAACAAAACCTTTCCTACTAACAAACACATATATTAAAAAACAATTTTTATTTACCCATACAAAACTTAGAAAAAATTTCATTTACAAGATCTTCTTCTACTTCTTCTCCTATAATTTTTCCAAGACTTTTATATGCGCTCATTAAATCAATAGAATAAAAATCTTCAGGCATATTATTTAAAATGCTTTTAGAAACCTGAACTAAGCTATCCAATGATTCTTTCAAAGCTTCCTTATGTCTTAAATTAGTAATCATAATATCAGAATTAATATTTATTTCTCCATTTAAAAAAAGATCTTTTACTGCTTTTTCAAAATCTTCAATTCCAGTATTTTCTTTTGTAGAAGTTTTAATTATTTTGATAGTTTCGTTTACTTTTTCTTTTAATTCTCCAATTGATATTTTTGATTCAAGATCAGATTTATTAAACAATATAATACATTTTTTATTTTCAATTAATTTTATAATATCAAAATCATTTTCATCTAAAGGAACGGAAGAGTCAACCACATATATAATAAGATCTGCTTCTTTTGTATATTTTTTTGCTTTTTCAACTCCTATTTTTTCAATAATATCTTCAGCTCTACGTATGCCGGCAGTATCTATTACATGTAAATTAATATCATGAAGTCTTATATTTTCCTCAATTATATCTCTTGTAGTGCCTGCAATATCTGTTACAATTGCTTTTTCTTCACCAGCTAATATATTTAATAAAGAAGACTTACCTGCATTCGGTTTTCCAACAATTACAGTATTTACTCCTTCTTTTATTATTTTTCCATTTTCAGTGGTTGATAATAATTTATCAATCTTAAATATCAAATCTTTCATTTTTAAATTTAATCTTTCAGGATAATCATCAAGACTGATATGCTCCGGATCATCCAGTGCAGACTCTATAAAAGCAATTTCATAAATAATTTCATTTCGAAGTTCTGTTATTTTATTATAGACTGAGCCTTTTAACTGCCTTACGGAATTTTTTAAAGCAATTTCATTTTCAGAAGATATAATATCCATAACTGCTTCTGCTTCTGACAAATCAATTCTTCCATTTAAAAAAGCACGCTTTGTAAATTCACCAGGCTGTGCAAGTCTGGCGCCATTTCTGATAACAAGTTCCAAAATACTGTTTATAACTAAAATTCCACCATGACAATTAATTTCAACCGTATCTTCTGTGGTAAAACTATTAGGACTTTTCATAACAGAAACCATTACTTCATCTAAAATTTCTTCATTTTCTATTATATATCCATAATGAATCGTATTTGTTTTATAGGTGTTTAACACTTTAGTATTATTTTTATCCACATAAATATTACTTACAATATTAATAGATTCTTTTCCACTTATTCTTATAATTCCAATGCCAGAGTTACTCATGGCAGTTGCAATGGCAGCAATTGTATCTGAATTCATAAAAAAACCTCTCAAAAAAAAGTTGGAGGAGTAATCCCCCAACATTTTTTATCTTTTTAAAGTTACAACAACTCTTCTAAAAGGTTCTTCCCCTTCGCTATGAGTTGTAACAAATTTATCATTCTGTAATGCTGAATGAATAATTCTTCTCTCATAAGGATTCATAGGCTCTAAAGAAACAGGACGTTTTGTTCTCTTTACTTTATATGCAATATTTTTAGCAAGATTTTCAAGAGTATCTTTTCTTCTCTTACGATAATTTTCCGTATCTACTTTTACCCTGATATAATCTTCAGAATTTTTATTTACTACTAATGAAACAAGATATTGGAGAGAATCAAGAGTTTGTCCTCTTTTACCAATAAGAACACCCATCTCATCTCCACTTAAATCAATATTAAGATTTTTATTTATTTCATCATAATTAATATCTGTTTTAACAATCAAATTCATAGTATCAAAAACTTCTTTTAAGAAATCTTCTGCTTTATCAGGAATCGTACATTTTACTCTTGCCTTAATAATAGCAGGCTTTGATCCTATGCCAAGAAAACCTGATGAACCTTCATCAATCACAACATAATCTAATTTATCACTTGTAACAACAAATTTTTGACAAGCTTCTGTAATTGCATCATTTACTGATTTTGCTGAAATCTCAATATATTCCATGATATTCCCCCTATTTATTATTCTTTTCATTATATTGTTTTACCATATTTGCCTTCGCTGCAAGACTTCCAGGTTTTGCATTATTATTGTAATATTCCGTAGACTTTTTCATTGCCTCATCTCTTTCACTCTGGCTGGATTTTACCTGAGCCTTAGATGCCATAGAATATCTATTTGTATTTACATTTTTAGTACTTAAAGTTGCATTTTTATTTAATGTTTTAGGATCAATACCAGCTTTTTCAAGTTTTTTATTTCTCTTATCAACATTCTTTTTAATTAATTCATCAATATCAATTTTATCAATATGTCTGTTTATAACAACCTGTTGTATACTTCTTACTACAGAACCGGCAATCCAGTAAAGTCCCATACCAGCAGGAAGAGTAAAACAAAAGAACGCAGACATAACAGGCATCATTGTATTCATCATTTTCATGGACTGAGCCATTGAATTTTGTTGGTCATTTTGATTCGACATATCTGCCTGAGGCATTAATTTTGTATTAATCCATTGAGTAACTGCTGATAAAACAGGTATAATCAAAGCAACAATTATTAAAAGCCACTGCGTTCCACCATCAGCATTCCATGCCTGTCCTACCATATAAGAAGGAGAATTTCCTATATTAATTCCAAGAAAATTATTATATCTGTCTATCAATCCTCTTGTAATTATTTCACCATTTGCATTAAGCTGGCTTAAAATATATTCTCCCTGGTATCTCAATCCCATTAAATCATAATGGCTGGCTATCTGACTCATATCCGTAGAAGTTAATTTATTTAATACATCAACTACTCCATTTTGAATATTACCTTCAGTAATGCCTTTTCCATACATAGTTACTACTTTGGTAATTTCTTCTACTCCGGAATTCTGTAAAAATGCCGCATTATCTACAGAAATAATTTTGTCAGCTAAAACTCTGAAAGTATCTCCTATTTTTCCAACATAGGCAGGCATTGCATAAATAACACGGTAAAGAGCAAACAAAATAGGCATTTGTATCAAAAGCTGAATACAACTCCCACTAGGTGATACACCATATTTTGCATATACGGCCTGTGTTTCAGCATTCATGGCCATCATAGATTCATTATCTTTTTTATTTTTATATTTTGCCTGAATTGCCTGAAGCTCAGGATTCATTTTTGCTGATAATTTTGAAAATTTCTGTTGTTTAATTGTAAGAGGCATTAATAACAAATAAATAACAATAGTAAATAAAATAATAGACAAACCTATATTCGGAATTCCTATTAAATCTAAAATGGAAAAAATACCTTCCATAAGATATCCAAGTACTTTTGCAATAGGACCAAGTATAAAACCGTCATATTGGGTTAAAACAATTCCTGTCAATTTATTTCCTCCTGCTTTGATTCTATTAATTATTAAGGCACAGGATCATATCCTCCTTTTGAAAAAGGATTACACCTTATAATTCTCCAGAGAGCAAGTATTCCTCCCTTAACAGTACCATATTTTTCAATTGCTTCAAGTCCATACTCAGAACATGTTGGAAAATAAGGACACTTTGTTCTTTTCATTGGAGAAATATATTTTCTATAAAATTTAATCAATAAAATCAATAATTTTTTCATATTATTATTGTCTGATTTCTTCATCAACAATATGATGAAGTTTCGCAAGATGTAATAAAGCGCTTTCTATTTCAAAATATGATAAATTTGAAGCACTGTTTCTGGCTATGACTACTATATCTAAACCACTATTAAATATATTTTCATGTAGTCTGTAACTTTCTCTTATCAATCTTGTAACCTTGTGCCTGACAACGCTATTTCCTACTTTTTTACTTACACTGATTCCCAATCTGTTTCTTTTAATACTATTTTCCAAAACATACATTACTAAATATTTGTTGGCATAAGATTTGCCATTTTTATATACAAACTGAAAATCAAAATTATTTTTTAAGGATTCTGAATACTTATATTTCATTTTAATCCTCATGCATTTTACAATAAATTAATATATCCATATAGAAAAAAAGGCCACATAACGCGGCCTATGCTGATAATCTTTTTCTTCCTTTTGCTCTTCTGGCTGCTAAAACTTTTTTACCACCAGGAGTACTCATTCTGGCTCTGAAACCATGTACTTTAGATCTTTGCCTGTTCTTAGGCTGGAAAGTCATTTTCATTTTGGATGCACCTCCTTTACTCGACCTTAATATATAATAAGGTAAACAAATATTTAGATTAAATTTTTGTTTAGAAAATATCATAACGATTATATAAAATTTAATCTTTTCCGTCAAGTAAAAAGATACAAAAAAAATACCGTAAAAATCGTGATTTTTAACACATCTACATCTAGTAATACAGACCTTGTATAAACCACTAAATATAGAAATACAAATTTACATAATAATATCCACAAGTTGTGGATAAATTGTGGATAATTATTTTTTTTTCTACATTTTATTTTTAACTTCTATTTTTTAGTGATTTTATCAATGTGTAAATTGTTAATTACTCTTTCTAAGTTATTAACAATTAATCACAAGCATAAGGAAACTTATGTAAACTAAAAATAATTTGAAATTTTACAAAATCTATATTATTATATAGAAGAGGAATTTTGTCTCTCGTAAAACATGTTTGGGGGCCTTATGATGGATTTTATAAAAGATAACTGGAATTTAATAAAAGATACACTTAGAACTGAATATGATCTTTCAGATATTTCTTATAACACATGGGTAAAACCTTTAAACTTTCACAGTGTAAAAGATGATATAGTAACTATTACGATTCCTTCGGATCAAGCTCATGCCCTCAAATACATATCAAGCAAATATAAAAGTTATTTTCAAGTTACAATATCCGAAATGCTGGACCACACTTACGATATTTCTTTTATTCTGGAAAAAGATGCAGATAATGAAATGCTTTCCACGCCCGGGGCAGTTTATAATATTAACTATGAAAATGCTAATTTAAATTCAAAATATAGATTTGATACCTTTGTTGTAGGTGGAAATAATAAATTTGCTCATTCAGCTTCATTAGCTGTAGCAGAATCTCCAGGCGAGGCATACAACCCTTTATATTTGTATGGAGGAGCAGGATTAGGGAAAACCCACCTTATGCATTCAATTGGCCATTTTATTTTAAATCAAAATCCTGATACAAAAGTATTATATGTAACGTCAGAACAATTTACAAACGAAGTAGTTGAATCCATCAGAAGCGGTAATACTGCAAAAATGAATAAACTCCGGGAAAAATACAGAACTATAGATGTTCTTCTTATTGATGATGTTCAATTTATTATAGGAAAAGAAAGTACACAGGAAGAATTTTTTCACACATTTAATGTACTTCACTCAGCAGGCAAACAAATTATTCTTTCATCTGACAAGCCTCCAAAAGAAATGAAAACTTTAGAAGAAAGATTTCGTTCCCGGTTTGAATGGGGATTAACTGCTGATATACAACCTCCTGATTACGAAACCAGAATGGCTATTCTTAAAAAAAATGCTGAAAGCTATAATAAAGAAATCAATGAAGAAATATTTGACTACATTGCCACAAACATTAAATCTAATATAAGAGAATTAGAAGGTGCTTACAATAAGGTAATTGCTTTCGCAAAATTAAATAATGTGGAAATTACTCTTGATAATGTGGAGGAAGCATTAAAAGATATTATATCTCCAAACGTAGTAAGACAGGTTACTCCAAAACTCATTGTTGATATTGTAGCCGAACACTTTGGAATTTCGCCGGAAGATATTTTATCTAAAAGAAGAAATTCAGAATTTGTACAACCCAGGCAGATCTGTATGTATCTTTGCCGCCATCTGACAGAAGAGTCATTACAAAGCATAGGTAAATCACTTGGGAAAAAAGATCATACAACAGTTATCCACGGTATTGAAAAAATAACGGAAGAAATTGTGCATAATGAAGAACTAAAAAACAAAATAGATATTATAAAAAAGAAAATTATTCCTGCCTGATTTTTTGCTTTGTTAATAAGTTAAAGTTAATTGTAAAATTAAAATACACTTATCCACAGGTTTTACATTTCTTTTTAGATTGAAAAATAGTATAATAAAAGAGTTATACACAAATTAACACCTATTACTAATTATAATACTAAATTTATTATATATAATTTAAAAGAAAACTACACTTGTCACTTCACATTGTAAGAAAGGAATTAACCACAAATGAAATTAGTATGCAATAAATCAAATCTTTTAAATGGAGTTCAAATTGTAGCAAAAGCTGTTCCTAATAAAACTACTATGTCTATTTTGGAATGTATTTTAATAGATGCAACCAATAAAAATATTAAATTAATAGCTAACGATATGGAATTGGGAATTGAAACAATTGTAGAAGGGGAAATTATAGAAAAAGGTCAGATAGCCCTTGATGCAAAAATTTTTCTTGATATTGTAAGAAAACTTCCTGACAGTGAAGTAACAATAGATATAGATAAATCTTTTAAAACAAACATTACTTGTGAAAAATCCAAATTTACTATTATTGGAAAATCAGGTGAAGATTTTTCTTATCTTCCTTCCATAGAAAAAATTGATTCTATTGTGGTTTCACAATATACTTTGAAAGAAGTTGTAAGACAAACTATTTTTTCAATTGCAGATAATGATAATAACAAAATGATGTCAGGTGAATTATTTGACATAAATGGAGATATTTTAAAAGTAGTTTCACTTGATGGTCATAGAATTTCTATTCGTAAAATTTTATTAAAAGGCAGATATCCTTCAAGAAAAGTAATTGTTCCTGGAAAAACTTTAAGTGAAATCAGTAAAATTCTTTCCGGTGATGCGGAAAAGGATGTAAATATTTTCTTTACAGGAAAACATATTGTATTTGATTTTGACAATACAATAGTTGTTTCAAGATTGATTGAAGGAGAATATTTTAAGATTGATCAGATGTTATCCAGTGATTATGAAACGAAGGTAACCGTAAATAAAAGAGAATTACTGGAATGTATAGACAGAGCTACTCTTCTTGTAAAAGAAGGAGACAAAAAACCTATTATTATAAATATTACAGATGAAATGATGATTCTCAAAATTAATTCAACTGTAGGGAGCATGAATGAAGAAATTGATATTGAAAAACAGGGAAAAGATTTAATGATTGGTTTTAATCCTAAGTTTATGATTGATGCGCTCCGTGTTATTGATGATGAACAGGTTGATATTTATCTTGTAAATCCCAAAGCACCATGTTTTATTAGAGATACAGCAGAAAATTATATTTATCTTATTCTGCCTGTTAATTTTACTACAGTAAATTAGCATGTGTAATGTGTTGTTTAAAAGAGGTAAAAAATGGAAATAATTCATTTAAAAGATGATTTTATTAAGTTAGGACAGGCGCTTAAGGCTGCCGGTCTTGTAGAATCAGGAGTAGATGCAAAATTTATTATTCAGGATGGACTGGTAAAAGTAAATGGTCATGTAGAATTGCAAAGAGGTAAAAAATTATACAATGGAGATATTGTAGAATTTAAAGGTGATCAAATTAAAATTACAGTTTAACTGGAAAGGCTGTCAGGTTGAAAATTTTAAATGATAATTAAATCTCTTGAATTGGCTGATTTTAGAAATTATGAAACTATAAATATTAGTTTTGATAAGGGAACAAACATACTATACGGTGACAATGCCCAGGGTAAAACAAATATTCTTGAGGCAATTTATGTTTCGGCCACTACAAAATCTCATAAAGGAAGTAAAGATAAGGAAATTGTTAATTTTAACAAAGAGGAAGCTCATATAAGGACTTATCTGGAAAAAGAAGATGTAGAATACAGAGTAGATATGCATTTGCGTAAAAATAAGTCAAAAGGAATTGCCATAGATGGGAAAAAAATAAAAAAAGCAGCAGATCTTCTTGGTTTATTAAATGTAGTTTTCTTTTCTCCGGAAGATCTGGCTATCATAAAAAATGGTCCTTCTGAAAGAAGAAGATTTGCCGATATGGAGCTTTGCCAGTTAGATAATTTTTATCTTTATAATCTTAATCATTATAATAAAATTATTAATCAGAGAAATAAACTTTTAAAAGATATTTCTTTTAATCCTGGGTTAAAAGAAACATTGAATATATGGGATTCTCAGCTTATTTCTTTTGGAAGTAAAATAATTGAAAGAAGAAATTTATTTACAGAACAGCTATGTGAAATAATAGGAAATATACATAATAAATTATCAGGCGGAAAAGAAGAGTTAATTGTAAAATATGAACCTGATGTATCTATTGAAGAATTTGAAAATAAAATGAGAGAAAATCAGGAAAAAGATATTCGTTATAAAATGACTCAGTCAGGTCCTCACAGAGATGATTTTTCTTTTATAGTTAATGGAATTGACATTCGTAAATTTGGTTCTCAAGGTCAACAAAGAACAGCAGCGCTTTCCTTAAAATTGTCTGAAATAGAACTGGTGAAAAAAATGACAAAAGATACACCTGTTCTTCTTTTGGATGATGTTCTTTCGGAATTAGACAGCAGCAGACAGAATTATTTATTAAATAGTATTGGTGAAATACAAACAATTATCACTTGTACGGGATTAGATGAATTTGTAAATAACAGATTTGAAATTAACAGAATATTTAAAGTAAGTAATGGTGTTATTAGTATGAATGAGTGATTTTCGTTCGGAGAAAGGACATGGTTATATAATGAGTAATGATTATGGAGCAGATCAAATTCAAATATTAGAAGGACTTGAAGCTGTAAGAAAAAGACCTGGTATGTACATTGGTTCAACGTCAGGCAGAGGTCTTCATCATCTTGTATATGAAATTGTAGATAATTCGGTGGATGAAGCTTTAGCAGGTGTTTGTGATACAATTAATGTAATATTAAACAAAGACAATTCGGTAACCGTAATAGATAATGGAAGAGGAATTCCTGTTGGAATTAATCATAAAGCAGGACTTCCTGCTGTTGAAGTTGTTTTTACCATTCTTCATGCCGGCGGTAAATTTGGCGGTGGAGGATACAAAGTATCCGGAGGACTTCATGGTGTAGGTGCATCGGTAGTTAATGCTTTGTCAGACTGGCTTATAGTAGAAATTTATACGGATGGTAAAATTTATCAACAAAGATATGAAAGAGGACATGTCTGCTATCCTTTAAAGGTAATTGGAGAATGTAAAAAGGAAAAAACAGGTACAAAAGTTACTTTTAAACCGGATTCTTCAATTTTTCAGGAGACAATCGAATTTGAATTTGATGTATTGAAGCAAAGACTCCGTGAAATGGCTTTTCTTACAAAAGGTCTTCATATTATCTTAACAGATATGAGAGTGGAAGATGGTGAAAAGCCTGTTGAACGTTCTTTTCATTATGAAGGAGGCATCAAAGAATTTGTTACTTATTTAAATAGAAGTAAGACTCCTTTATATGATAATATTATGTATTTTGAAGGCAGTAAAAATAATGTTTATGTCGAAGTTGCCATGCAGCATAATGACTCTTATACTGAAAGTTCTTATAGCTTTGTAAATAATATAAATACTCCTGAAGGAGGTACTCATTTAGTAGGCTTTAGAAATGCACTTACGAAAACATTTAATGATTACGCCAGGGGAAATAAATTGTTAAAAGACAATGAGCCTAATCTTACAGGTGAAGATATAAGAGAAGGACTTACTGCAATTGTAAGCGTAAAAATAGAAGATCCTCAATTTGAAGGCCAGACAAAGCAAAAACTTGGTAATTCTGAAGCAAGAAATGCAGTTGACAATATTGTAAGTGAACAGTTGACTTATTTTCTTGAACAGAATCCAATGGTAGCAAAATTAATTTGTGAAAAATCAATTCTTGCACAACGTGCAAGAGATGCTGCAAGAAAAGCAAGAGATTTAACAAGAAGAAAGACAGCTCTTGAAAGTGCAGCCCTTCCTGGAAAATTAGCAGACTGTTCTGACAAAAATCCTGAAAATTGTGAAATTTACATTGTTGAGGGAGATTCTGCGGGTGGAAGCGCTAAAACAGCAAGAAGCCGTGCAACTCAGGCAATTCTGCCTCTTCGGGGAAAGATATTAAATGTTGAAAAGGCAAGACTTGATAAAATATATGCAAATGCGGAAATTAAAGCAATGATTACAGCATTTGGTACAGGAATACATGATGATTTTGATATATCAAAATTAAGATATCATAAAATTATTCTGATGACGGATGCAGACGTGGATGGTGCTCATATTGCCACTTTGCTCCTTACATTTATTTATCGTTTTATGCCGGAATTGATTAAACAGGGATATGTGTATCTTGCACAACCTCCCTTATATAAGCTTGAAAAGAACAAAAATATCTGGTATGCATACAGTGATGAAGAATTAAATAAAATTCTTTCTGAAGTAGGACGTGATCAAAATAATAAAATACAGCGTTATAAAGGTCTTGGAGAAATGGATCCTGAACAGCTTTGGGAAACTACTATGGATCCTGCAAGAAGAATTCTTCTTCGCGTGACAATGAATGAAGAGGCCGAATCTGAAATTGACCTTACCTTTACAACTCTTATGGGAGATAAGGTGGAACCAAGGCGTGAGTTTATAGAAGAAAATGCAAAATTTGTTAAAAATCTTGATATTTAAATAAAAATTAGGAGTAAAAATGGAAGATAATATTTTTGATAAGGTCCATGAAGTAGACAAAGTCCATGATGTGGACTTAAAGAAAACAATGGAAAACTCTTATATTGATTATGCCATGAGTGTTATTGCATCAAGAGCGCTGCCGGATGTAAGAGATGGATTAAAACCAGTACAAAGAAGAGTTCTTTATTCCATGATAGAATTGAATAACGGACCGGATAAGCCTCATAGAAAAAGTGCTCGTATTGTAGGTGATACAATGGGTAAGTATCATCCTCACGGTGATAGTTCTATTTATGGTGCTCTTGTTAATATGGCACAGCCCTGGTCATTTCGTTATCCTCTTGTAGACGGACATGGTAATTTTGGTTCAGTTGACGGAGATGGTGCTGCTGCCATGCGTTATACTGAAGCAAGGTTAAGTAAAATTTCAATGGAACTTCTTGCCGATATTAACAAAGATACGGTAGATTTTACTCCTAACTTTGATGAAACTGAAAAAGAACCTTCTGTTCTTCCCAGTCGTTTTCCAAATCTTTTAGTAAATGGAACTACAGGAATTGCAGTAGGTATGGCTACAAATATACCTCCACATAATTTAAGGGAAGTTATAAATGCTATTATTAAAATTATAGATAATAGAATTATTGATGATAAAGAAACCGAAATAGAGGAAATATTATCAATTGTAAAAGCACCTGATTTTCCTACGGGGGGCATTATTTTAGGTACCAGAGGAAGTGAAGAAGCTTACAGAACTGGACGCGGAAAAGTTAGAGTACGTGCGGTAACAGATATTGAAACCATGACAAATGGAAAGACCAGGATTATTGTAACTGAACTTCCATATATGGTAAACAAAGCAAACTTAATTTTAAAAATAGCAGAGCTTGTTAAGTTAAAGAAAATAGATGGAATTACTGATCTTCGTGATGAATCTGATAGAGAAGGAATGCGTATTGTCATTGAACTGCGTCGTGATGTAAATGCAAATATTGTATTAAATCACTTATTTAAACATACGCAGATGCAGGATACCTTTGGAATTATAATGCTTGCGCTTGTAAACAATGAACCAAAGGTTTTAAATATTCTTGATATGCTTAAGGAATACATAGTTCATCAGGAAGAAGTAGTAACGAGAAGAACTAGATATGATTTAAATAAAGCTGAAGAAAGAGATCATATTTTACAAGGTTTATTAATTGCTCTTGATAATATTGATGAAGTAATAAAAATTATCAGAGGAAGCCGCAGTACGCAAATTGCTAAAGAAAGTCTGATGGAACGATTTGGTTTAACAGAAGTTCAGGCGCAGGCAATTGTAGATATGAGACTTCGTGCTCTGACAGGTTTGGAAAGAGAAAAACTTGAAAATGAGCATCAGGAGTTACTTGCAAAAATAGCTCGTTTAAAAGAAATCCTTGCAGATAAAAAGATACTGCTTGGCGTTATTAGAACAGAAATTAAAGAAATTTCCGATAAATTTGGAGATGATAGAAAAAGTAAAATTGGATTTGATGAATTTGATATTTCTATGGAAGACATGATTCCTGATGAAAATACTATCATTGCCATGTCAAATTTAGGATATATTAAACGCATGACAATTGATAATTTTAAATCTCAGAATCGTGGAGGTAAAGGAATTAAAGGAATGCAGACAATAGAAGATGATTTTATTGCTGACCTTTTAATGACTACCACTCATCATTATATTATGTTTTTCACAAATTATGGACGGGTGTACAGGTTAAAGACTTACGAAATACCTGAAGCCAGCCGTACATCAAGGGGAATAGCAATTGTAAATATTTTACAATTAAATCCTGGTGAAAAAATTAGTGCAATCATTCCTGTTAAAGATTATGAAAAAAATAAAAATCTTTTTATGGTTACAAAAAATGGTATTGTAAAAAAGACCAGTATCATTGAATATAGTAATGTCCGCAAAAATGGTCTTGCAGCTATTAATTTAAGAGATGATGATGAATTAATTGAAGTAAAAATTACAGATAAAAATACGGAAATTTTCCTTGTAACTAAATATGGAATGTGTATAAGATTTAGAGAAACAGATGTGCGTGCAACAGGTAGATCTTCTATGGGTGTTATTGGAATGAATTTAGGAGATGGTGATGAAATTGTTGGTATGCAGTTAGACCATCAGGGAGATTCCCTCTTAATTGTTTCTGAAAATGGTATGGGAAAGAGAACATATTTAGATGAATTTACTGTTCAAAAACGTGGCGGTAAAGGTATAAAATGTTATAAGATTACAGAAAAGACAGGTGATGTAATAGGTGTAAAAGCAGTTAATGATGATCATGAAATTATGATGATTACCACAGGCGGCATTATTATTCAAATACGTATGGAAGATATTTCCAAGCTTGGAAGAATTACTTCAGGAGTTAAACTGATTAATCTTGATCAGGGAGTAACAGTTGCCCAAATAGCAAAGGTAAGGGAGAAGGTTTCAAATGGAGACCAGGAGCTTGAAAATATTGATGATGTATTAGATAAAATATAAAATAGTTAAATCCCCATTAGAATTCTAATGGGGATTTTTTAATAAAATGGTATTGAGAACGAAAAGTAATATTGGTATAATGAGCTGATAACAATATGTTTTACGAGGAGTGTGAAAAAAGTGGAAAGTTATTTAGTTTTAAAGGATCTGGCAATTATAATAATTGCAGCAAAATTGTTTGGTATTATAGCAAGAAAATTAAAAGCCCCTCAGGTAGTAGGGGAAATTATTGCAGGTCTTATTATAGGTCCTAGCATTTTAGGATGGGTTAATCAGACAGATTTTCTTATTCAAATGGCAGAAATAGGTGTTATATTTTTAATGTTTTCTGCAGGTCTTGAAACAGATTTAAAGGAGCTTGTTAAAACAGGTCCCATTGCTGCATTAATTGCATGTGCAGGGGTATTTATTCCTCTTATTTTAGGTGCTGGATATTACATGTTATTTTACGGGGTTTCTCCCTGGGGATCTTTAGAATTTTATAAAGCAGTTTTTGTAGGAACAATACTTACAGCTACATCGGTGAGTATAACAGTAGAATCTCTAAAAGAAATGGGAAAATTAAAAGGAAAAGTAGGAACTACAATTTTGAGTGCTGCTATTATTGATGATGTAATAGGTATTATTGTTCTTACATTTGTAATAGGATTAAAAAGTCCCGATTCAAAACCGATTTCTGTTATTATTAATACAGTGTTATTTTTTGTTTTTGCAATTATTGTTGGATTTATTTCTTATAAAATATTTAAAATGTTAGATAAAAGGTATCCACACACCAGAAGAATTCCTATTGCAAGTATTGCATTTTGTTTTTTAATGTCATATGTTGCTGAAAGATATTTTGGAATTGCAGATATTACCGGTGCATATGTATCAGGAATTATTTTATGTTCTATAAATGATTCAAGTTACATAGAAAGAAAAGTGGATGTTAATTCTTATATTATTTTTGGTCCTGTATTTTTTGCAAGTATTGGATTAAAAACAAATATAGATAATATTACAGGGACAATTTTGTTATTTTCACTGGGCTTTGTAGTTGTAGGCTTAATCAGTAAAATTATAGGCTGTGGATTAATGGCAAAATTATGTAAATTTAATGGAAATGATTCATTGAAAATAGGTGTGGGAATGATGACAAGAGGGGAAGTGGCTTTGATTGTGGCACAAAGAGGTCTTTCCGTAGGACTGTTGGAGCCTATCTATTTTACGTCAGTTATTTTTCTAATTATAGTTTCTTCTATATTAACACCTATTATATTAAAAATATTGTATTCTAAAGATAAAGAACCGGATAAGGTTCAGACAGCATAAGCTGATTGAATAAATATTATATAAATTAAAAGGGGGTATTAAACATGTTAGGAGCAATTGTTGCAGTAATTGCTGTTGTATTCGTAGTCATTATATTAGTGACGGGATACAAAAAAGCACCACCAGATACAGCATTTATTATATCTGGTCTTCGGAAAAAGGTTATAATAGGAAAATCAAGCATTAAGATTCCATATTTTGAAAGAATGGATAAGCTGAGTCTTAAATTGATTCCAATTGATGTAAAGACTTCGAATGCAGTTCCTACTGCTGATTATATTAATATTCAGGTTGATGCAGCAGTTAATGTTAAGATCAGCAGTGAAAAACAAAAACTTTCACTTGCAGCAGAAAATTTTTTAAATCAAAATACACAGTATATTGCTGGTATTGCCAGAGAAGTTCTTGAAGGTAATATGAGAGAAATTGTTGGCCGGATGAGGCTGGAGGAAATGGTTAGCGACCGTCAGAAATTTGCAAATTTGGTAAAAGAAAATGCGGAACCTGACTTGGCAGCAATGGGACTTGATATTGTCAGCTTTAATGTGCAGAATTTTGCTGATGGAAATGGCGTAATTGATGACCTTGGAATTGACAATATTTCTCAGATTAAGAAAAAAGCAGCAATTGCCAAAGCAGAAGCTGAAAAGGAAATAGCAGTTGCTAAGGCGGAAGCTGATAAACAGGCAAATGATGCAAGAATTAATGCGGAGCGTGAAATTGCCAAGAAAAACAATGAACTTGCCCTGCAAAAAGCAGAACTTAAAAAAATGGAAGATACCAAACGTGCAGAAGCTGATGCAGCTTACAGTATTCAGGAACAAGAACAACGTAAGACGATTGAAATTGCAACTCAGGAAGCAAGTATCGCAAAGCAGGAAAAAGAAGTAATTTTAAAACAACGTGAAGCTGAAGTTAAAGAAAAAGCATTAGATGCAGAAGTTAAGAAAAAAGCGGAAGCTGATAAGTTTGCAAGACAGCAGCAATCAGAAGCAGAGTTGTATGAAAGAATGAAAAATGCGGAAGCTCAAAAGTTTGAAAGAGAAAAGGAAGCAGAAGCATTAAAAGCAACAGCAGAAGCTCAGAAATTTGCCAAGGAACAGGAGGCAGAAGGTATTCGTATGGTAGGTGAAGCAGAAGCGGAAGCCATTCGTGCAAAAGGTGTTGCAGAAGCAGAAGCTATGGAAAAGAAGGCAGTTGCTTACCAGAAATACAACAATGCTGCTATGGCTGAAATGTTGATTCAGGTACTTCCTGAAATAGCAGGTAAAATTGCCGAACCTCTCACACAGATTGATAAGATTACAATCATTGGCGGAGATAATAGTAACGGAATATCTACAGTTGCAGATAATGTTCCCGGTGTTATGACAAAATTATTTGAAACTATGAAAGAAACCGTAGGAATTGATTTATCTGAAATTGTTAAAGCAGGTACATATGATGCTAAAGTAAATAAAAATATTAATTTTACAGGCCTTTCCGGAGATACGGTAGCAGCAGTTTCAGATGCTATAGCAAATGACTCATCAAATAACTTTGAAGAAGTTTAAGATTAAAAAATTGCCACAATTTCGAATTGTGGCAATTTTTTGTATTATTGCTTTTTAAGTAACCATAGTGTATTATAAAATTAACGGAAACTGCGAATTTTTAGCATAATATGGGGGAATATTGTGGATAAAACAATATTAAAACGAAATGAAGAAAGTATATTTAATAAAATAAAAAACTTTATTGGCAGAGATGTTAAATCAAAAAATGAGTCAAAAAAACTGATTGTAGTGATCAGATTTTTACTTATTTTAATAATGGTATATTTTTCTATTAATGGATTATTCTATATACCAAAATTAGATTTTAAAAAGTTTTTATATATTATATTCTTTTTTGCCGTGTTTATAAGTATTTTTTATATGTCATACCATTGTAAGTCTTTATCCACTTTATGGATGTTTAATATAGTAATGATTGTATGGATTTGTTCAATTGTACATATGTTTGGATGGAATATTGGAGTTCAGCATTTCTTAATGGTACTTTTGATTTTATATTTTTTCTCCAGTTATAAAAGATATTTACAAAAAATATCATACGCGGTTTTTTTATGCACATTTAGAATTGTACTTTTTTTTATTTATCATTACAAACAACCTATGTGGAAATTATCTACAGATGAAGAAAATATTCTGCAAATAATTAATACAATTACAATTTTTGTTTGTATTTCAGTGATTGCATTTATTTTCAGCAAAGATAGTCAGGAACTTGAGGGAAAATTGATAGATTACAATTGTATGTTGGAAAAACAGGCAAATACAGATACTTTAACGGGACTTTATAATAGAAGAAAAGCAATTGAATATATGGAACAATTGACAAAAGGTCAGACTGATTATGGTGGATTTAGTTTGTGTATCTGTGATATAGATTTTTTTAAAAAAGTAAATGATAATTATGGACATGATTGTGGAGATGAAGTATTAAAGGCCATTTCTGATATTTTTATAGAAGAAACAAAAAAAGATGGTTTTGCTGCAAGATGGGGAGGAGAAGAATTTTTATTACTGTTTCCCAAGTGCAATGGTGATAATGCCTGTATTAAAATTGAACAGATCCGTAGAAAGATTAAAGAAATGCGGATTAAGAAAAATGAAATTGAAATTGGTGTTACAATGACCTTTGGAATAGCAGAATATGATTATATTAATGGTTTAACAGCAACAATTAAAGAAGCTGACGAAAAATTATATCTTGGAAAAGAAAGAGGAAGAGATATTATTATTTTTTAATGATTGACAATTTGTTTTTTGTTTGGTAGATTAATTACATTATAGAGATGAGCAAAACACATTGATTTAAATATAGGATTTGGCAGTTAGTGTCTGTAAATTGAAAAGATTGAGAATTTATGGCATAGCAAAGCTAACGTAAGTCCAAAACCTACGCAAATAAGGGGGTATGAACTGCTCTTTATTATGCGATTCGTTTTACAGATTTGAGCTTACGGTAGGATTGCCTGATGTCACTGGTGATTGCAGCAACGGCAACCGCTAACAGACTGATATGGGCAAGTGT
>OFGN01000162.1_pt1 | contig 75405 bp, 63 predicted proteins | sample 1521821 | NCBI WGS metagenome assembly OFGN01 (sample SAMEA3504094, study PRJEB24116) | mouse gut metagenome | biome: mouse gut; feature: mouse-associated habitat; material: faeces | place: Denmark | collected 2011
CCACATCGACGGCGACGCCGCCGACATCATCGCCGCCTGCCCCGACATACCCGTATACACCGGCGACCGCGACACCCTGGCCGCCCTCACCGGCTACACACTCACCCGCGGCGTGCTCTGCGCCATGCAGCGCCCCGAGCCGCCGGCATTGGCCGAGATATGCTCAGGTGCCCGCAGGCTCGCCGTGATCGACGGCGTGTGCGACACTACCAACATCGGAGCTATATTCCGCTCCGCAGCCGCACTTGGAATCGACGGAATCGTGCTCACACCCACAAGTTGCGACCCTCTCAACCGCCGCGCCATCCGCGTGTCGATGGGCACGGTATTTATGGTGCCTTGGTGCTGGCTTCCTGCCGACGGCTATTCCGCCCTGCGCTCTCATGGCTTCAAGATTGCCGCCATGGCCCTTACCGACGACAGCGTCGCCATCGACGACCCTCGGATGTGCGCAGAGCCCCGCCTCGCCATCGTGCTCGGCACTGAGGGCGACGGACTGAGCCACAGCGCCATAGCCGGCGCCGACTACGTAGCCCGCATACCGATGAGCCACGGAGTAGACTCCCTCAACGTCGCCGCCGCCTCAGCAGTAGCCTTCTACGTGATGACAAGATAAAAGAAGCGCCCCGGAGGGCGCTGTAAACAAATCAGGAAATCGGCATTGTTCTATCTGTTATTGCCGGGATCTTATGAGCTATGATTGATTCCAAACAGCCCATCATCCACTTCCTCTGCCTTTTCGTCCTTGCAAGCACTCAAAAGCCCGCAAAGCATAATTACGATGGTTAATTGTTTGAGTTTCATTGCTTTATTTCAGTTTTAAAATCATCATAGTAAAACCTCTCAATAGGGTAAGCTGACCTTACAGATATCTTATATTTGGAGTCCTGAGGATTCAGCTTATCTGTAATTAGTTGCGAGCTTATTTTAACCGGATCGTATATCGTGGAAAAAACAAATGATTCCTCACCGATATTTATGAAATAATCCTGATCTTTGGATATTCCCATCGAACCATAGAAATCAATTGTACCAAACATAAGCACGACGCCATATTCAGAATCGTCAGTTATGAAAGCGCCGTAGAAATCAAACATAAGATCATCGAATACCGGTTTTTCCGGTAGGCCATAGACCGCTTGATAAGTTTCGCCATTCATAGTCATGCTAAGAGCCTCAATGTCAATGGCTCCTGCAGTTTCGGAGTCCAGAAGATTATGTCCCTCCCTATCCTCTATTGTAATGGCGAATGTAAAAGGATACGACTTGTCGCCTATAAGCATTTCTTCCTTGCAAGAAGAAAAGATTAGCCCCAATAGAGCAAGCAAGATGATTGATGTCTGTTTCATAATTTCTCTTATTTATTTGGTGTTGCTAAAATATAATGCATGTCATGGTTATATACCTTTCCATTGACATCAAGATAATTTGATGAATAATACCCGTCTCCACTTCCGGCATACCCCCAATTAATGTAAATGGTACAGGAATACTCATCTCTTAAAAGCCAAGTAGCTGCTATCTCGAATTTTCCGGGTGATTTTACAGTGTATAATAATATGGATCTACGATAGAATGTACTCCTAAAACCGCCGGCAACAAATGCATGGCCTATATATAATTGACTCTCTGAATCATACCTACTGCCAGTAATAAAGACCGGTTTGCCACTGGTAACTACCCCTTGCAAATCTATAAGATTCTCCAAATTTTTTACACCCGATGTATTATATCCAAAAGCTTTAAATGTGTTGTTGGCGTTGCTATTGGTCATAGTTGTTTCATTTGGACCAAAGTTGGCTTTTCCTGTCTGCGCCAAGGAAAAGAGGAACTCAGAAGTTGTTGAAGTGGCATATTCAAAAGGCATAGCTGACCAATCATAGCTCTGTGGCCATTCGTAATACCTCATTATCTGCCCCATTGCCACTGGAACACAGCCGGCTGGAGATATGGTTTCATTTTTTACTGACGTAAAGGAGGGATAAACAGCATTATATCCATTCCGCTGCCCCCATTTAGACTTAACCATTAGCGCCTCTGAATTGATTACATCATAACTGATGTATCTGATTAAAGAAATTGGTTTATAGTTTGTCTGAAACTGCCAATAACAACTTTCTCGCGCAGCGTCAAACACTTCTCTGGCAGTAAGGTTGCCACTCGAGAGATTTGAAAGGTATGTATTCAAGGCGTTTTCATCGCCTTCAAGCATGTAGTAATTACGGAAGTTCCATGACGATATAGAATCTTTCATTACAGCCTGAGAGTTATAGAATTGTTGCTTTAAAGATTCGGGCCAAGAATCGAAGTCCTCTCCGTTTTCCGGTGCGGCTCTGCTTATGCTTGGTGCTTCTCGATTTTCAACCAAGCTCCATAGCAAACGGTTTTCAAAAGTGGAATCCAGAGGAAGTGTGAGTGTATTCTCGACATTGTGAGTGATTATGTCAAGCCCGAATTTGGCATTAGGGTTGATGTTGGCAAGGTCGAAATGCCCTCTGTCGTTAAAAGCTATCACCGGGGCTGCCGTCTTGACGGCGCTTGTTATCAAGAAGCCCCCGTTTTCTCCGAAGTTGAGTATATACAGCACAGCCTTACCCTCGGCGGATAACACCGAATCGATGGTTACCGACGCACTTCTTGAGGTGGCCGAAACAGGTGATAATTCAGAGGAAGCCATTCTTAAAGCCTCGAAGACATTTACTTTTATTGAGTCAGGTGCCGGCTCAGAATCAAGAAGTGTTGGCGCTGCTGCCACATCACTATCCGGAAGAAGTGTTGGCTCTTCATATTGGCTACAGGCGATTGCTATAAGTGCCAAGGCCGCAAAAATAAGTTTTCTCATGAAAATGATTGTAATTTAAGGTTATAATTCTTTTGTTGGCTTTTATCGATTGCAAAGCTAAGAGTTTTGTTTGATAAAAGCAAATTTCAGGTCAATTTTATCAAATTATTTCAAATTGCGGTAAAATTAGAGGAATATTTAGTAAATAGTTGGTTATTGAGCTGAGCCGTTAGCCGAAAGATTTGTGAGAGCGCCCCGAGGGGCGCTTGTCACAAACCGGTTTTGATGGTGTCGTTTTTCTCTCTCTTATGTAATTCGCTTTAAAAATTAATGGTTAATAAATAATGTAAGTTTCGCTTGCGAAACTTAAAGCACAATAGTACCGGTAAAGGTACGTCCGTCGTCGGTGAGACACTCGATGGCATACTCGCCTGAGGGAAGCGACAGCTCCATCATCGGCTCTTCGGCAGTAACGATATCGAATGACTGATAGCTCTCGTTGGCTACAGTCACCGACATGGAGTTTACACCTTCGATAAAGCTGAACTCCATGACGCCCGCGCCATAGCGACATTCGATATACACGCGCGAGGGTGCGTTGGGCCGTTGGCTTGCCGGTCCTTTCTGATGTAAGACTGTGGACGATGAATTTGAGCTGCTCTGGTTAGAATCCGGAATAGCAGATACGGTTATTATACTGAGGCAGCATATAGCAGCAACGATAAATAGTTTTAATTTTTGCATGGCTAAGTGTTATTTTGTTTGACAAAATTAGCCATGAGTGTTACAATTTACCAAATTTTAGGCAAAAATTAATTAGGCTTTTTGGTTTTGTAATAATTTGAAACACAATAGGTTAGGGTCGTGCAAAATTTAAAATTTAGGCGCGGATGTCTAGCTTCTTGGTTGTCAGTTAGTTATGATTGTATATGCGATATATATCTGACTGACAGTATATTAATCAAAATATGGTAAGAATTTCAATGACGACTCCCTTTCAAGCTTCAGTATTTTAGCCTTGAGTCTTTTCTTCCTGTCATATACAGCCGTCAGTTTCTCCTCCTTTAGTAAAAGGGCTATCGAAGGGATAGAAAAACCAAGAATCAGGAGTAGAAACAGCCGGTAATCCGACTCTTTGAGCCGAGGGAAAGCAGAGCGGAAATCGGAGAAAAGATTATCGTTTACCCTGTCGATTTCCTGTTCGATACCTTCAACCAACTCTCCGCGAATCGAAAGTGACTCGATAAGATTGGTTACCGTGTCGGCTATAGCCTTCCGGGAAGAACGGGTATCGCTATATTGTGCCATTTTCAAGCAAAGTTCATCAATAAGTCCATATTGGTTGGCAATCAGTTTTCTTACAATAGCAGCCTGCTCTTCCTTTAGATTATTGAGCGATTCGGTCACTTGGTCGGCATACAACACTTTATTGTCAATCTCTTTCTTCTGTCGCAAATATAATTTTCTTGTGAAATACATCAGAGCCACTATGATAAGTGAAGTCAGGACAAGCACCAAACGTGTGGTGTCTTTTGAGGCTTCGGCTTCTTGGCGGCTCATGGCGTTCTGCATGGTGTAGTAGCCTGCGACAGACGTTGTGAGGTTTTGGTTTATGGCATTTTCGAAACTCTTGTTGGTCTTTGCATATACATCTTCGAGCTCTTCAAGGGCCTCAGTCTTTGCATTATTGCGCAGCGCCTTATACCTCACATAATTATATAGAGGAATAGACCGTTCTGCTGTGGAATCCAACAGCTGTAAACTATTGTGAACATCGCCCTGACAGGCCAAGACTAAAGAATAGTGCAATGTATCTATTGTGCCGGCCATATTGCCATGCAGAATTATTCTATAAAGAGAGTCAGCCTCTTGATATTCATCATTCCATAGATACGACATCGCCTTGGTTCTTATCGCATCCGTATATAGATTCTCATCGTTATATTTCAGAGCCGAGTCTGCAATTCGATTACACAGTGCCCTTACCTCTATTTCTTTACCGCTGTTGTGCAGCGCTCTGGCATAGTCTGCCATGGCATAGTTGAGGTATGGCTGACGGCCGCACTGCACCATGTAGTCGTATTCCTTGCGGGCATAGTGGAGTTCTTCCGCACGGTTGTAGGAGTCGCAGTAGATATCCGATATGCCGCGGCAAGCCATTGAGGCTCTGAAAGAGTCGCCGGTCTCCTCGGCAAGGTCGAGGGCCTTGAAATAGCTTGGCATTGCCATGGGGAGATTCTTATTCAAATACCTCACACGGCCCTGATAATATGAGGCGAGGGCGAGGCGGCTTTTGTCGCCACGCTTCTCATAATAGCGGCAGGCCTCGGTGATAAGCGAATCGTCGGCAGGGGTGAGATAGTTCTTGTATTGCGCCTGTGTGTAGAGCACGCCGAAGAGTGCCCTGTCGGCGTCGGAGGTGAGGGAGTGGGAGTCGATCGAGTCGAGGATGGCAAGGGCCGAGTTGGATCGCTCTTCCATCAAGGCCTCGGCACGGAGCAGACGCGCGTCGGGCTCGCGGCCACACGCCACAAGCAACGCCGCCACCAGCCACCATATACACTTATTTACTTTCACAAATGCAAAGGTACGAATAAGCGAGAGCAAAGCCAAATTTATTTGGGCATTACCGAGGATCTAGGGACGCCGCCGCGGCGCGTCCGCCCGTCAACAATGGCGTTCGCAGAACGCCGATCATTAGTAGCCGCATATACCGGAGCCCTGCGGAGGTATGTGCGGTAGAAGCGCCAAATATGAAATGGCGTTCGCAGAACTCCGATTATTAGTAACCGCATATACCGGAGCTCTGCGGAGGTATGTGCGGTAGAAGCGCCAAATATGGCATGGCGTTCGCAGAACGACGATTATTAGTAGCCGCATATACCGGAGCTCTGCGGAGGTATGTGCGGTAGGCGCGCCAAATATGACATGGCGTTCGCAGAACGCCGATTTACTGCGGATTAGGCCTATCAGGGAGGGTTATATAATCCGCGTCCTGCCGGACGCATGCTCTGCCTTTATCACCAGCCGGGCACACCTGCGCGAAGCTACGGTGTACCCGGTTACGGGTTAATCTATGTCCTGCGGACATGGGTTCGCTACCTATCTCATCTGCCGGGCACACCTGCGCAGAGCTGCGGTGTACCCGGTTACGGGTTAATCTATGTCCTGCGGACATGAGTTCGCTGCCTATCCCATCAGCCGGGCACACCTGCGCAGAGCTGCGGTGTACCCGGTTACGGGATTAATCTATGTCCTGCGGACATAGGTTCTACCTCTTGCCATTTATTGCGAATGTTCTGTATTATTACTCTACTCCCTATAATAAACAATGCCGCCCGACTGTCGGAGTCGACGGCCGGGCGGCGATTATATTTCTGAATGATTATCAGCGGGCAACAGCGGGTTTTGCTGCGGCGGCTTTACGACGCGAGTCGGCGAGGTAAGCAACCGGACAGGCAACCCAGATTGTGGCGCATGTACCGATGATCACACCGAAGAGCATTGCGAATGTGAAGCTGCGGATAGCGTCGCCACCGAGGATGAAGATACAGAGAAGTACGAGCAGGGTCGAAGCCGAGGTCATGATCGTACGGCTCAGTGTGGTGTTGATTGACTTGTTGATGGTGGTGAAGAAGTCCTGCTTGGGATAGAGGGCTGTGTTTTCACGCACACGGTCGAATACCACCACGGTATCGTTGATCTGATAACCGATTACGGTAAGGATAGCGGCGATAAAGGTCTGGTCAACTTCCATAGCGAAGGGGAATACGCCGTAGAAGAGCGAGTAGAAGCCGATGATGGTGAATGCGGTGAACGCAACGGCAGCGAGGGCGCCGAGCGAGAATGCCACATTGCGGAAGCGGAGCAAGATGTAGAGGAACATTGCGAGCAGGGCGATAGCCACGGCAATGTATGCGTCGGTACGCATGTCGTCGGCTACCGACGGGCCCACTTTCTGCGAGCTCACGATACCTTGCGAGGCGTCGGTGGTAGAGAATTCCTCGGCTGTCATGCCTGCGCGGAGATAAGGCTGGAGTGCTGTGAAGAGCTTGCCTGTGATCTCGCGCTCGGTGTCGGCGTTCTCATCGTTGATCTTGTAGTTGGTAGACACGCGCACCTGATTTGAGCTTTCGATGGTGATCACCGAAGTAGAGGCACCGGGGAACTGCTCAGAGAGAACCTGCTGGAGCTCTGTGGTGTTCACGGGCTGCTCGAACTTGACGATGTAGTTGCGGCCACCTGAGAAATCGATACCTTGGTTGAGGCCGCGGGCGAAGAGCGATACAACAACAATCACTACCATGGCGGCAACGACAGAGAAACTGATCTTGCGCTGGCCGAGGAAGTTTATGTTAGAGTTGATAAACATCTTGCGCGACAGACCGGTAGAGAATGTGAGCTTGTTGAAAGCGTCGGTCTTGGCGAACCAGAGGAAGAAGAGACGGCTCAGATATACTGCGGTAAAGAATGAGCAGACGAGGCCGATGATAAGTGTTGTGGCGAAGCCTTTGATTGGGCCTGTACCGAAGAGGAGAAGGATAACACCGGTGATGATCGATGTCAGGTTAGAGTCGAAGATGGCAGAGAAGGCATTGCTGTAGCCGTCGGCGAGGGCGTTGCGCACATTCTTGCCGGCGCGGAGCTCTTCTTTGGTACGCTCGAAGATAAGCACGTTGGCGTCGACAGCCATACCGAGCGAGAGCACGATACCTGCGATACCACTCATGGTGAGCACGGCTTGGAACGAAGCGAGGATACCCATGGTGAAGAAGAGGTTGCAGAGCAAGCAGATGTTGGCGATCAGACCGGGGATAACGCCGTAGAAAGCCATCATGAAAATCATAAGGAGCACGAGCGCCACAACGAACGAGATGAAGCCGGCCTCGATAGCCTGCTTACCGAGTGAAGGACCTACAACCATGTCGGAGATGATGTGCACTTTGGCGTCCATCTTACCCGATTTGAGCACGTTGGCAAGGTCGCGGGCTTCCTCGATAGAGAAGTCACCGGTGATCGACGACTGACCGCCTTCAATCTTATCATTAACATTGGGAGCTGAGTATACTTTGTCGTCAAGTACGATAGCCACCTGACGGCCTACGTTCTGGCCGGTGACACGAGCCCAGTTGCGGGCACCCTCGGCATTCATGCGCATCGAAACCTCTACGCCGCGCAGGGGGTCGGGGTTAGAGGTAGCGTCGCTTACAGCCTTGCCGTCGAGGGCAGGCTTGCCGCCGGTAGCCTTGAGGGCATAGAGGGCGGTGCCGAAGTTGGTTTCCTGACCGTTGGCGTCGGTGCGCACGGTGGGTTTCACGGCCCAGCGCAGACGGAGGTCGGAGGGAAGGAGGTTCTTGGCAGCGGCAGACTCAAGAAGAGCGTCGACAGCGTTCATAGTCTTGGCGTCCATGGCATAGCCTACAGTCGCGCCGTAGCCACCGCGGGCGAGCACATTCTGAAGAGCTGCTGCATTTACGGTAGTGTCGGCTGCAAGACGGTTGAGAAGCGCGCCGAAAGCACCTTGAAGCTGTTCGCCTGTATATGTCTCGTAGAACTCGAGGTTTGCAGAGCGCTGGAGCAGGTCGCGCACACGTTCGTGGTCTTTCACACCGGGGAGCTCGAGAAGGATCTGACCATCCTTGCCCTGAAGCACCTGGATGTTGGGCGAAACCACACCGAACTGGTCGATACGGTTGCGGAGCACGTTGGTGGCAGAGTTGTCTACACGGTCTTTGATCTGTGCCTTGAGGGTAGAACGCACGGCGTCGTCGCTTGCACCGCTGGCTACGATATCCTGAAATACCACCGAGAAGTCGGCCTGAGGTTTGGCCTGACGGTAGAGCTGGATAAAGCTGCTTACGAAGTCGTCGCTCTGGTGCGAAGCCACCATCTGGTTGGCACCCTTGACAGCGGCCTCGAATGTAGAGTCGGTGTCACCGGCTTTCATCGAGCGGAGCATGTCGGGCATGTCTACCTGAAGGATAACGTTCATACCGCCCTTGAGGTCGAGGCCGAGGCCTACACCCCATTTGCGTACATCATTGAGTGTGTAAAGACCGGCATACACTTTCTTTTCGCCGAGCGAGTCCATGTAGTGCTTGTAGGCCTGGTTGTAGGCAGCGTCATCATTGTCGCCTGATTCTACCTTGGCATATTCGGCTGCTGCATTTTCATACTTGCTGGTCACAAAGGTGAACGACAGGTAGAAAAGACACACCAAAACCAAGAAAATAGCAATCACGCCGGCAACAACGCTTCCTAATTTTCCTTTGCTTTGCATGTAATTTATGGTTTAATTATTAATAAAAATTTCGAGTTTTTATTTCAGCTTGCAAATATAGTGATAAATCTTCAAATGCACAAAAAAAAGCGCCTTGTGGCGCTTTTTTACATAGTAGATATGATTTCAGTTGTATATTTTCTAACACCATCAAGGCGTAATTCGGGAGTATTTATCCTGATATCACAATCAATGACAAAGATATTTCCCTTAGGTGACTTTATCAAGTTTTCATCGTGCATGTCGCTCAAGTATATCTCCGGTGTGGTATAAGTCCAATTTTTTAAATTTCGCAATTCAAATCCAAGATTGGTTACAAATTCAATAATCTCGCCTTCAGTCAATTGAGTTCCCTCAACAAATGGCTGTTCTACGATTATTTTAAATTCATCATTTAAATCCCTGCCAAAACCGATTACCTGCAATCGTGTTTCCGGAAAATATGCGTTGTGCAGCGAAATTCTATCCAGAGCAAACAATGGTTGAATATAATAATCGAGTCCGATAGATTTAATTATTGAGGCTCCATTGTCATAAACTTTCGCTTCGCCACCTTCAGAGATTATATCTCCAAAACTTTTATATAAAAAATCATCGACGTTTTCAATCCATACACCTACTCGTCGTGCCCATTGTTCAATCCGTGAAGCCTGTTGCGCTGCTCGTTTGAGCTCTCTTTTGAACTCTGAGAGGTTTGCATCTTCCTGATCTGTTCGAGTTTCTGCTCCCGCGAGTATGGTCGCAACGACATGAGACGAACCTCCCGCTGCGCAGCCATGCTGTTCTTGCGGTGAAAATCGCTTAAATATCCACTTCCCTGAGATGTATAAGTTGGCATAATAATCCAGTTTTTCAAGACCTTCGGAATTGAAATCCTCTTGGATAATTTCTTTTATATCCTTCCAAAAGTCCGTGTTGTTTATCATTTCAACAAAGAGCTTATCTATAAAGTTTTTACAAAAATAATTACAATTTCATGATAAAACAAATATAGTGACAAAAAAAGCGCCTTGTGGCGCTTTTTTGCTGTTTATGACGTAAACTATTAATCTTCTTTCGGGGCTTTGTCGATCAGGTCGAGGAACTGGTCGAGCTTGGGCGTGATGATAATCTCGGTGCGGCGGTTGCGCTGGCGGCCGACGTCGGTGGAGTTGTCGGCAATGGGGTTGTATTCGCCACGGCCGGCAGCGGTGAGGCGGCCGGGATCCACGCCATAGTCATTCTGGAGCACCTGCACTATCGACGAGGCACGGAGCGCCGAGAGATCCCAGTTGTTGCGGATATTGGTGCGGTTGATAGGCACAGGATCGGTGTTGCCCTCCACGAGCACATCATAATCGCTATAATCTTTGATAATCTTTGCAATCTTGCTCAGTGTGGTCAGGGCGCGGTCATTGACCTCATAACTACCTGATTTGAAGAGCATATTATCGGCAAGCGATATATATACCACGCCTTTGAGCACCTTTACATTGACCTCGTCGGCGTCGCTGCCCGAGAGTGAGCGGGTAAGGTTGGTGGCAAGGACGAGATTGAGCGAGTCGCTCTTGCTCTTGGCCGACACCAATTGCTTGATATACTTGTTGCTGGCATTGATCTCATCTACAAGTTTGGAGATATTCACATTGCCTTGAGTATTCTGGGTGATACTCTTGTCGAGGAGAGCCTGCTGGCGCTCATACTGGGCTTTGAGCTCGGCATTGTTGGCACGGGCCTCTTTGAGAAGGGCGTCGATAGTCTGCGCTTTAGTCTGCGACTGATTGTAATTTGTCTGCAGGGTCGTATAATCCTGCTGCAGGGCTTGGTGCTGCGCCTCGAGTTCGGCATATTTTTTCTTGCTTACGCATCCGGGCATTGCCAATATCATGGCGCCACCGAGGAGCAGGGCTAAATTTCGTAGTCTCATAAATATGTGTTTTTAGTTATACTCTTTATATATAACGTAGTTTCTGACGTTTTTTCTTCTGCCGGCGAGAAAAAAGCCGGTTTTGACATTCAAAATTAAGAATATTTTTTCAGTTGGCAAAAAGATATGTTATAGATTTTTTTGTTAACTTTGTAAGTTAAACGCGCAACTTATGGATTTCAAGCTACACTCTCAATATCAACCCACGGGCGACCAGCCACAGGCCATCAGCCAGCTCGCAGAAGGCGTGGAGGCCGGCGTCAACTCGCAGGTGCTTCTCGGCGTGACGGGCTCGGGTAAGACTTTCACTATGGCAAACGTGATTGAGAAGGTGCGCAAACCCACCCTCATCCTCAGCCACAACAAGACTCTCGCCGCCCAGCTCTACAGCGAGATGACCCAGTTCTTTCCCGAAAATTCGGTGCAGTATTTCGTGTCGTATTATGATTATTACCAGCCCGAAGCCTACATACCGTCGGTAGATAAATACATTGAGAAAGACCTGATGATCAACGACGAGATCGACCGCCTGCGCCTCGCTACCACCTCTGCTCTACTCTCGGGCCGGCGCGATGTGATAGTGGTTTCGTCGGTATCGTGCCTCTACGGCATGGGCAATCCCGAAGACTTCCATGAGAATGTGGTTACGGTGAGCAAAGGCATGAGAATCAGCCGCAATGCTTTCCTGCGCAAACTTGTCGCCGCGCTCTACAGCCGCAATGAGGTTGACTTCCAGCGAGGTAATTTCCGCGTCAAAGGCGACACGGTAGATATCCGCCTGGCCTACGAAGACATCATCGTAAGGGTAGTATTCTGGGGCGACGAGGTTGAGAAAGTAATAACAATCCATCCCGACGACAACGCCCATCTCGGCACTCACGACAGCTTCAACATCTACCCCGCCAACCTCTTCGTGACATCTCCGGCACGTCAGGCCTCGGCCATAGCACAGATACAACTCGACCTCGGCCGTCAGATAGAATACTTCCGCCGCGAGGGTCATCTGCTTGAAGCCCAGCGCATAGAAGAGCGCGTGACCTACGATGTAGAGATGATAAAGGAGCTCGGCTACTGCCCCGGTATCGAGAACTACTCACGCTATTTCGACGGCAGGCGCGAGGGCGAACGCCCCTTCTGCCTCCTCGACTATTTCCCCAAGGATTACCTCACCATAATCGACGAGAGCCATGTCACAATTCCTCAGGTGCGCGCCATGTATGGCGGCGACCGCTCCCGCAAGGAAAACCTCGTGCAATACGGCTTCCGTCTCCCGGCGGCGCTCGACAACCGGCCCCTCAAATTCGAGGAATTCGAGAGCATGACACGCCAGACAATCTATGTGAGCGCCACCCCGGCCGACTATGAGCTTGAGCAAAGCGAGGGCGTGATCGTAGAGCAGGTGATACGCCCGACAGGCCTGCTCGACCCGCTTATCCGCGTCGTACCTTCGGCCAACCAGATCGACCACCTTCTCGAAGAAATACAGCAACGCATAGAGCGCAACGAGCGCACACTCGTCACTACCCTCACCAAACGCATGGCCGAGGAGCTCAACGACTATTTCCTCAAGCTCAAGATAAAGACCGCATATATCCACAGCGACGTCGACACTCTCGACCGAATCAAGATTCTCGACGGGCTACGGGCCGGAGAGTTTGATGTGCTCATCGGCGTCAACCTGCTCCGCGAAGGCCTCGACTTGCCCGAGGTGTCGCTCGTGGCTATTCTCGACGCCGACAAAGAAGGCTTCCTGCGCAGCCACCGCTCGCTCACCCAGACCGTCGGCCGCGCCGCACGTAACCTCAACGGTGAGGTGATAATGTATGCCGACAAAATCACCGACTCCATGCAGCAGACCATCGACGAGACCGAACGCCGCCGCTCGATTCAGCTGGCCTACAACGAAGAGCACGGTATCACTCCGCAAGCCATCGTGAAAGCCCGCAACGTGATTGTCGGCCTCGAGAAAGAAGAGGTCGACATGGACGCCACAAGCCGCTCTTCATCGCGCCCGGCCAAGCAGCAGAACGCCCGCGACAAACGCGACAAGAACCGTCTGCCCTACGCCGAGGAATTCTCTACCTCGGTAGATATCGCCGCCGACCCGGTGGTGCAATATATGACCGCCGACGAGATGGAGCGCTCGGTCAACCGTCTGCGCTCCGAAATGCTCAAGGCGGCAAAAGACATGGAATTCATGACCGCCGCACGACTGCGCGATGAAATAATCAAACTCGAACAACGCCTTGAAGACCTCCGCAAAGCCCAATGAAAGAAATAGATTACAATAATCTCCGCCCTACCGACTGGCTTCCGACCTCGGTAAAGGAAATGCGTGCCCGCGGCTGGGACGAAGTTGATGTCGTGCTTTTTTCAGGCGACGCCTACGTTGACCATCCGGCCTTCGGAGCTGCAGTGATAGGCCGCGTTCTCGAGGCTCACGGCTACAAGGTGGCTATCGTGCCCCAGCCCAACTGGCAGGACGACCTGCGCGACTTCCGCAAGTTCGGCAAGCCGAGGCTTTTCTTCGGTATCAGCCCCGGCGCAATGGACTCTATGGTCAACCACTACACGGCCAACCGCCGTCGTCGCAGTGACGACGCCTACACTGCCGGCGGCCGCCACGGCGCACGCCCCGACTATCCCACCATTGTCTACTCCAAGATTCTCAAAGAGATATATCCCGATGTGCCGGTGATAGGCGGAGGCATAGAAGCCTCGTTGAGACGTCTGTCGCACTACGATTATTGGCAGGATCGCCTCCGCCCCTCCATCCTCGCCGACTCAGCTCTCGACATGCTCAGCTATGGTATGGGCGAGCGCACTATCGTGGAGCTTGCCCGGCGCCTCGACGCCGGCGAGAAAATCGAGGATATCACCGACCTGTCCCAGACCGTCGTCATGCGCCCCAAGAGCGAAATACCCGAGCCTGACGCCGACAATATCATACTTGCCTCATACGAGACATGCCTCGCCGACAAGCGCTCGCAGTCGGCCAACTTCAAGCACATCGAGCAGCAGAGCAACCGACTCGACGGCGGAGCGACACTATGGCAAGCCATAGGCGACAAGGCAGTCAAAGTCAACCCCATGCTGCCGGCAATGACGCAAGGCGAGATCGACGCGGCGTTCGACCTGCCCTATACCCGTCTGCCACATCCCCGCTACAAGGGCAAGATGATACCTGCCTACGAAATGATACGCCACAGCGTCAACCTCCACCGGGGCTGTTTCGGCGGCTGCGCTTTCTGCACAATCTCGGCACATCAGGGCAAATTCATAGCCTCGCGCTCGCCTGAATCTATTCTCCGTGAGGCCCGTCAGGTTACGCGTATGCCTGATTTCAAAGGGTATATCAGCGACCTCGGAGGCCCGTCGGCAAACATGTATGCCATGCACGGCAAAGACCTCGAGCGCTGCCGACGCTGCCTGCGTCCGTCGTGCCTTCATCCGTCGCCGTGCCCTAACCTCAACACCGACCACGGCCCCCTGCTCGACATCTACAAGGCCGTCGACGCGCTCCCGGGGGTGAAGAAGTCTTTCATCGGCTCGGGCGTGCGCTACGACCTATCCATGCACCCAACAGGCGACAAAGAAATCGACCGCACCAACCGACGATACAACAGCGAGCTCATACGCAATCACGTGAGCGGACGCCTCAAAGTGGCACCCGAGCACACCTCCGACCGCGTGCTGTCGGTAATGCGCAAGCCCTCTTTTGAGCTTTTCGGGAAATTCAAACAGATTTTCGACCGCGAGAACCAAGCCGCCGGCCTGCGCCAGCAACTCATACCATATTTCATATCCTCACACCCCGGCTGCCATGCCGAAGACATGGCTGAGCTCGCCCTTGCCACCAAAGACCTCAATTTCCATCTTGAGCAGGTGCAGGATTTCACGCCCACACCAATGACAGTGGCCACCGAGATTTACTACACCGGCATACACCCCTACACCGGCGAGGAAATATTCACCGCCACCGACGCCCGCGACAAGCTCGACCAGCGCATGTTCTTCTTCTGGTACGACCCCGAATACCGCCGTCAGATCACGCAGACCCTCCACCGCATAGGCCGCCCCGACCTCATATCAAAGCTCTTCGGCTCCGCCCCGCCCCACCGCCGCAAGCGCTAAGGGGGTAAGTGAATCTGAGGTTTTCGTTGCAGGTGTGAGCGCAGCTCACATCAGTCATTACCTCGCGAGGGATTTGTAGCGGTGTACCATGTAGAAGAGCGCCAGTGCGGCGATTACGGCTCCGGGGATTCCGACGATTGCCGGCGACGCCAATCCGAGGCCATGGTGGATTGCCGCGCCGCCGATGACGGCAGCGACGGCGTTCGACACATTGAATGCTATCTGTATGCCCGCACCGCCAAGCATTTCCCCGCCTTTGGCAAAACGCACGATAAGATACTGAAGCGGTCCGCCGATACCGAAGAGACATGCCGTGGCGAAGAACAGCAGCACAAGCGACGGCAATTTATAAGGCGCACACAGATACACCGCCGGCATAAGCACAACGATAAACGCTGCTATACAGCCCGAAATACGCGCGGCGCCGAAGCGGTCGGCGAGTTTGCCGGCCAAGAAATTACCTGCCACCATACCGCTGCCGGCGAGAACCATAATCCATGTCATATTGCCGAGTGTGAAGCCTGTGACTTCGGTCATGACCGGCTCAACATAGCTGAAATAGCAGTATACGCTCATCTGTCCGAAAAAGACACCTGCATATATGAGCCACGGCGCAAGGCTGCGCAAAAATTTAAATTGGCCTTTCAAGCCCGAGTCAGGCAGCGGAGCAAGATAGGGCAACCACGCACGGATAAATATCAGCGCGGCAAGGCCGAACACCGATACAATGGCAAAAGCCACACGCCATGATAAAGCAGTGGAGACAAACGTCGCCGCCGGGACGCCCACAACATTTGCAACCGTCATTCCTCCGACCATCACGGCCACGGCAGCAGCGCCATGCCCCGCTCCGGCGAGACGGGAGCAGACGATAGCCCCGGCACCGAAAAACGCACCGTGAGGCAATCCCGACAGGAAGCGGGCACACAAGAGCACGGCATAACCCGGCGACAAGGCCGCGAAAGCATTTCCTACAACTATTATGGCTGCGAGAAACATCATAAGACGCTTCAACGGCCACCTGCGCAGGAATATCAACATAGGTGAGCCCACGGCAACACCGAGGGCATACGCCGAGATAAGGTGGCCGGCTTTCACTATACTCACATCAAGACTGCGGGCCACATCTCCGAGTATGCCCATCATTGTAAACTCGGCTATACCGAGCGCAAAAGTACCTATTGCAAGAGCTGTTAAAGATTTGGTCATGACTAATATAATATGCAGAGAAAAGGCCTCTGATTGAGCAGAGACCTTGATATTCATTTACGGCGGCGGACCGAACGCGCGGCCGACGTCGTTGTCGTACTTTTTATTTCCTTCGGCTTCTTTTCCTTTACCTTCTTTTCCTTGGCTGCCGATGATTTCGACGAGCGCTTCGTAGAGCGGCTTGCCGCACGCGTGGTCGAAGTCTTGTCGGTCGACGCTATCTGAGTGCTGTCGGCCACTCCGGCCTCGAGAGCCTCGCGGGCCTCACGTGCCGCTATCACTTCCTCGCGGGTCGGCACCCACAGTTTCTTCTCAAAATTATCGAGGCGGCTCTGTATGCTGTCCTGCGCACGCTTGAGTGCGTCGGGGTCGGGATACTGCTGCACCATCGACTTGTTCTTGAGGTTGCGGGTCTTGTAGATATCGCCGTCATACATCGTAAGGGTGAAGAAATCATCATAGCTGCAGGTGGGCAGGTTGTTGTCATCATCTACAAAAATCTGCTGAGCTGCAAGATAGGGGCGAAGATCGGAGAATTTCACCCAGAACATAGGATATTTCAACGCCTCGCCGCCGAAGTCGCCCGAACGATGCAACACCGGGCATATAGCTTCAACTACCGGACGCAGACGATTGTGACGGGTGTCATACTCCCAACGCTCCACTACATAATACGACAGAACCTCATTTGTAGGCACATCGCTTGGATCTACGGTAAAGCGCGGATTCTTCTCTGTAGAGCCCTTGGCCTCGGTGTAGGGGATGTAGAACTTATCAAGCACGTCGCGGGTCTTGATTCGGTACTGGTCGGTGAAAATCTCCCGGCCGTCAAGATACTCGTATGCCGGGATGGTGTTGGCTGCAAGCAGACGCATGATTATGCGGAAGAGGTTTTCCTGTCCGTCAATCGGCTCTTCAGGGAAATAGAGGGCCGCATTCTTGTCTTTGTCAAGGTCTATCGAGCGGTAGATCACACGCATCCACTGGCGGTCGGCGTCGCTGATCGATTCGTCGCTGTCGCTGTAGAAGCTCTGCATACGCTCGGTCACCTGCGTACCGTCTTGCTGCTGCTCGGCTTTTCGGTCGCGCGGGCTGCTGCGGCGCACTACCCCACCCTGACTCTGCTCTTGCGCCGGAAGATCGGGGCAAAACATCATAAGGGCAAGTGCCGCAAGACTGATTTTAAATATCTTATGCATCGTTTCTGGTATTTTCAATTAATAATTACCTCCATCGGTGAGAGGTCGCGGGTGAGTCCGTCGGGTCCTTTGGCTCGGATTCTCGATATATAGAAGCGCTTACCTCGGCCAAGACGTTGGAACTGCTGTTTCTGACGCTGCGAGAATTGAGAGCCGTTGCTCACCTCGGGCATGGCATTGCCGGATGAGTCAAAAAACACTGTCTCAAAGCTCTCTACAGTAAAGGGTGTGTCGAGAAGACCGTCGTCAATCGCAGCCTCGAGGCCGGGCGACGCAAGCAGAAGCGCTTTCTTAAACGGTTTACCGCCTCGATAGTGGTCGGTATTGCCCGACTCGTCTTTAAAGGCGATAAAAGGAGTTGGGTCAGGCAGTTTGCGGACGCGGAACTTTGTCTGCGCCATCTGTATGGCCTTGCCGTCCATATTTGCGGTGACTGTGACGGTGGCGTCGCTGCCCACCTGTCCCGGACGGGCTACCCAATGGTCACCCTGACGGGTGAGGCTGCCGTTTGTCATCGTCGCTGAGATATCACCCATCGCCACGCCGGGCACCGATATGCTCACCGGATTGTCGATACCGGCATAAAGCACGTTCATCATCGTGGCAGATACTGTTGCCATAGGCTCAATCACGGTATACGACGAAGTGAAGTCTCGCCGGGTAGTGCTGCCGTCGGGATTGGGCACCTCGAGCCAGCCTTTATATGTGAAATCGCCGGTAGAGCCTGTAGATACTTCATAGAGCCCGCGGTCGTTTTCAAGCATGCGTCCTTCGATATATACCTGCGGACGCTGGGTGGTATCCACCGCCGCCAGAACGATGTTGGCCGAATACTTGCTGCCGCGCATTACAAGACGCGACTGAGGCATTACGTAGGCCGAAAGTTCGTTGACACGCACATCGCCGGCGTCGACCTGACTCAGAAGTGAGTTGAGAGCCTCGCCCTCGGCATAGAGTATGTCGCTCTGAAGTTTGGCAAGAATCGTGACAGCCGCAACCACAGGCTGCTGGTCAAACTTGGCCTCCTCCCAGCTTTGGGGTGCGAGCGTGCCGCGGCGTGTCACCGACGCTGTCGAAAGAGCTTCGGCTATGGTAGCCCGCTTGGTGGTGTCGGGGATAAACGATGTCACGAAGTCGCTGTATTCATCTACCCGATGTCTCAGCTCTGCTCCACGCGGATTGCCCGGAGCAAGCATAACCACTGCAGCCGACTCGAGGTCGTCGCGGTTGAGGATATCAAGCACATTGCCGTCTTCGCCATCGGCTTTCTTTACGATAGCCTGTTTGAGAGTATCTACGTAGTTATAAAGCTGCTGCGTGCGGCGGCGCACCTCCGAGGCTTTCTCAAGCCATGCGGTGGCTTTGTCGGGATTCTGCACCGCCAAAGCCTCAAGCTCGCCATAGACAGCACTGTTGCGTTGGCCGTAGTTGCTGTTGGAGCGGTTGAGACCCTCGTGTACCTGTGTGAAACCGTCAAGGACGTCGCTCGACACATTAAGCGCCAGCATTGCCGTCAAGACGATATACATCAGGTTGATCATCTTCTGACGTGGAGTAAGTCTTGAACTGTTTGCTCCCATCTATTCTTTTCGCTTGAATATTAAACATTGACCTGCTGCTCGGCAGGGCTTGTGTGGGCGGCTCCGTTGTGGGCGTTCACATCGCTGTTGATATTTATACCACCCAGATCGGGCATAGCGGCCGGACGGTACATATTCACTGTCATAGCCTGTATCATGCGCTCGTATATGCTGTTGAGCTGCTGCATGTAGCGGGCCATCTTCTCGGTTTCCTCGCAGTAGCGTGCGCTCTGGTTGGCGCTCTTCTCATACATGTCGCGGATATCCTTGATACCGCGGTTCACACGGTCGATAGCGTCGATCTGCGACGATACGCTGCGGAGCTGGAGCTCGTAGATTGTGTTCAGACCGCCAAGATTATGATGAAGAGCTGTCATCTGCTCCACATAGCCGGCAGAGCTGCGGCTTATGCCCTCGCTGTTCTCGGTGATGGCACGGTAGCTTTCAAGAAGAGTGGCCGACACCTGATTGAGCGCCTCGGTGGTAGCATGCAGCTGACGCATTTCGGCGGCAAGAGCTGCCATCTGGTCATGACATTCCTGTGCCGACGAGGTAAACGATTGAGCTCCGGCGGCATTGACATCTACCGGAAGGCCTGTAGACTGAGCCGACGCCACTGCCGGTCCGGCAACTGCTGCGCCGCCGAAACCGCCGCGTACCTGTGCGTCTTCCTCGCCGCGCAAGGCAGGGAATACATCTTCCCATTTATACTCTTTTGGCGGACGGTCGAAGGCTGTGAGCACAAACATCAGCACCTCAGTGCCCATGCCTATCGAGAGCAGCGCGTTGCCGCCGGGCAGGTGCAGAATCTTGAAGAGAGCGCCCCAGATTACTACGGCCGCACCCATTGAATATGCGAAATTGAAAAAGCGCTGGCCCTTTTCGCTGCTGATAAACGAACCTATCACGCTCTTGTATGTATTTACTTTTCCCATGGTTTCTTATTTCTTATTCTGTTTCTGACCTTTGGCAAATCCTATCTGCGACCGCACACAGCGGAAGCCGATATAAGAGCGCTGTTCATTCTGATATTCCCACATGCGAAGGTCGGAACGCACATTATGGGCTACATCTTTCCAAGAGCCGCCGCGTATGATCTTACGCTTCATCTTGTAGGGGTCTTCATCGGCGGCGTTGTATCGGTATTCGGGATTGAGATCGCTGGTGAGGCGCCCTACACTTTCGGTAAAGGCCGTAGAGGTCCATTCGCTCACATTACCCGCCATGTCGTAGAGGCCGAAGTCGTTGGGGGCGTATGTGCCTACGCGGGATGTAATCACATGTCCGTCGCGCACGTAGTTGCCCTCGGCAGGCTTGAAGTTTGCATAGAAGCAACCTTTGTCTTCGCTCATTGTCAAGTCGCCGTCCCACGGATACATGTTTTCGTCTACACCGGCGCGGGCGGCATATTCCCACTCGGCCTCGGTAGGCAGACGGTAAGGCTCTACATACACGCCCTCTTTACCGAGCGACCGGCGAAGGAAGTCTGTGCGCCAGTTGGCGAAGGCATTGGCCTGCTCCCAGCTCACGCCCACTACAGGATAGTCGTTATATCCGCCATGCGAGAAATACATGCGCACGTATGGCTCATTGTAGGCGTTCTCGAAGTCGTTGACCCATGCGGTTGTATCGGGATACACATTCACAATATAGGTATTGAGGAAGTCGTACGGTCCGGTAAGGCTGCGCGAGATAGTCTGACGACGAATCTGACCCTCTTCATCCACCCATGCGGTATCCTTGGAAATAGTGGGGTCTACACGCTGCACGTTGCGGCGGTCGGTATTGTAGTCGCGGCGGTCCGCCTCAAGGCGGTTGCGGCGACGTGCAGCCTCGGTATGGTTGTAGATTTCGTAGCGGTAGTTGAGCTGCGTATGGTCAAGCTCGCGCGCACCGGTGATGGGGTTGGTGCGGTAGACGCTTTCTATCGCACGTTGCTCGTCTTCATTGGGGTTGCGCCATGGTATGGGCTTGTTCCAGTTGAGATGGGGAGTCACGGGGTTACCCTCGCGGTCTTCCTCGATCTTGAAGTCTTCGTTGCCTCCGTAGGCCGGGTCGGCAAGACGCTCGCGGATAATACTGTCGCGCACCCAGAATACAAACTGCTTGTATTTGCTGTTGGTAATCTCGGTCTCATCCATCCAGAAGCCGTCTACGCTGATTCCGCGGGCATTGGCCTGAAGATTCCAGAGGGAGTCGTCTTTATTGACGCCCACTTTCATCGAGCCACGGTCTACCAGAACCATACCGTATGGGGTAGGCTCGGCCCACGATGTACCGCCGACACCCGTGACTTCGCCGCCTGCCGACCCGCGCGATCCGCCGGTAGCACACGACGCCAGTGCTGTCACCAATGCCAAGGTTATAAATATGTTGCTTAACTTTTTCATATATTCTTACAAAGTGGAGCCTGCGCCCCGTGATAATTTCTTTTTTTACATTATCCGCACACTCTTGTGGCGGTTGCGGTTTTTATCGCTCATGTCGAGTTTGAGGCTGTAGCCTACAAACAATTCATGACTGCCCGACGATGCGCTGCGTATGGCGCTTGTAGCGTAATCATAGCTGTAGCCGATGTAGAAGTTCTTCACCTCGGCGGCTATGGTGGCTATCACCGCGTCGTCCCAGCGGTAGCCTATGCCGAAGCTGAGGAATTTGCGGTAGCGCGCACGTGCCATGATCTCGCCGCTCGTAAAGGTGAAATCGCTTTTCACCAATATTGAGGGCATTATTTCAAATAACGTATTTTTTATCGGAATATTGCACCCGGAAGTAAAATAAAGAGTGCGCCGGGCTTGAAATACATATTTGCGGTCGCTTGAAGTCTCCGACCCTCCCGAAGAGCTTTCGGCATTCATCGTGATAGTGGGCGACATCAGGTGCGTGCACGACAGACCTGCGTAGAACTTAGGGTGCTCATACCAGAGTCCGAGCGCTCCGTCGAAGGCTGTACCGTGGATATCGCTTGTCGGTATGGCGTCGTCGGTGCCCTGATGATAATCATCGCCGTCGGGCAGATACACCTCCGAGCCCTTGAAGCTCTGGTCGCGGAATCCTATCTGAAGGCCTATGCTCCACACACCGCCCCATTTCTTAAGTTTATAAGAAGCCTGCACACCAAGGTCCATACTTGAGTAAAGACCTATGCTCTCCTGAGCGACAACCGCACCGACGCCAACGCGGCTGTTACCTACCTTGAAGGGCATGTCGGCGGCGCCCATGAATGTCTTCGGCGCATTTTCGATTCCGAGCCACTGCAGACGTGCTCCGCCGCGGATACGGACAAAGTCGGTCTGACCCGTCGCCGCAGGGTTGATGAGCGTAGGGGCTGCGTAGTACTGAGAGATATTGGCTTCGGTCTGTGCCGAGGCGCATAACGGCAGTATACACAGAAGTATTATTATAAGATACTTAACTCGGGTCATTCGAAATAAAAGGTCAGCACAATCATTTTCGATGTCGCCTTGGCTATCGATTGTGTATATTTGAATTTTATGGGGTCGTCGACAAGATCGGGGCGGTCATGCACCAGCACATCGCTCAACCCGAAGCAGAATTTCAACTCCGGAATGAGCTTGAAATACGGCAGATAGAAATCGCAGCCGAAGCCTATCGATACATAACAGTCGGTAGATTTGAGCTGCAATATGTCGCTGCGCTTCTTGGTGACGTCAAAAGCCGGCATTATACCGCCCACCACGTAGGGACGGGCATTGCGGTAGCGCTGCGCCGCAAATTTGACATCTATCGGCAACACTACAAAGGTCGACTTGATATTCTGTCTTTCCCTCGCTCCGCTGTTGAGTTCCTGCATTGTGACATCGCGGCTGCCGAAGTACATACCCGGCGACACACGGAGTGAGAAATAGTTATTCAATCGCAAGTCAAACAAGCCGTTGACGCAGAATCCGGGCTGATAGGTCGGCTGGTCAATTCGCCATTGTTCGCCGCTTTCTGTAACAAATCCGTTGTGGGTGATATGCAGGTCGGAGGTATATGCTCCCACTGAAAAGCCCAAGTGCCAACGGCGCAGGTCGGCGTATGGCCGGTTTTGAAGTTTGTCATTGAACGCGCGCGACGCCGCCGGAGCACATGCCACGGCTGCAAAAATCGCTATCATTATCAATTTTAAGTACTTCATCAATACACTAACGTCCCCAATGGCCGTTTATTGCCTTTGGGGACGTTATTTTTTGAAGATATGTTTTCTTACTTAGCTGATATTTTCTTAGAGCCCGCCGGGCTTACAACTATATATATACCGCCGGAAGGAATTTGAATGCTTGCCATGCCGTCGTGTCCGGCAGTTGCCGACGCCACTGTGATACCGCTGAGGTTGACAAGGGCTATGCGGTCGCCGCTCACGCCGCGGTAGATTACATTGCCGCCGTCTACGCTGATGTCATTTTTGACCGTCGCGTCGTTGACTCCTGAGAGCATATCTACCGTAAGTGTTTCAGAGGGCAACGAATAACGGCCTGTAGCGTCAACACCTTCCACATAGAAGCGCACGGCTGTAGAACCGGCCGGAACATCTACGGAATAGTTCTGCACGTCGCCTACATCAAGACGGTCGTGAAGTTTGCTGTAGGTGCGGGCAACAGTGCTCACGGCCACATTGTCGAAGCCGACATTACCACCTCCGGCAGGCTTGATATAAGAGAAACGGAGCTGGTGCATTCCGGCAGGCACATCTACGGTTATTGTCGCGCCTTTGGCTTCATATTGATTTACATTATCTATGGTGTGGATAGCAGTCCATGTGTCATTCTCTGTGGCTCGTGCCTCTACGGTAAATACCGACTTGATAGTTGCCACTGTAGCACTGCCGACAAGCCAGAACGACAAACCGGTTATCTCGCTTGCATAAACCTCCGACACAAGCTCCACACCGGTGCGGGCGAACTTGAGCACCGGCGCACCCGATTCAACCAATGCCGAGGGTTGGCTGGTAGATTTATAAACATCGGAAGCTCGGCCCGACCATTCCCAGCCGGCCGGGATGGCAAGCACATCGTCAGAGCCGAAATCATGGGTCTCTGTCTTGGAGCCGCCTTCAATCTCGTTTTCTACAGTCAGGGCATAGCTTGTCGCTCCGGCCACAGGCTCCCAAGCAAAGTGAGCCCGGTTGCTTTCGCGCTTGGCCGATATGGCGCGGGGCACAAGATATATGAAATCAATTACAGGAGTGCTTATATAGGCCTCTTCTGAATAATCGGAATATTGACGTCCGTTGACGGCCCTTACCTTGACGGCATAGTCGCTTTCGCCCGATACGCCCTTGATAATATGCTCGGTGACATTGCCGGTGCTGAAGTCGGTATATTCTCCGAAGGGCTCACCCTCGCAGCTCACACTAAGATGATAATCTACGGCCTTGGGATGTGCCGCCCATGTCACCTTGATTGTGCCGTTGTCGAACGCCTCCAACGCGGGCTTGGCTATCTCGCCGAAGTCTATGCGGCCGCCGCATACATCGAAGCTGACCACTCCGTCGGTCTCGGTGATATCGGTAATGGGGTAATCAAGTGCAACGCCTGCCCATGTAGTAAGCGCGGGATAGGTGGTGGATGTAAGCGAGGTCACATTGCGGCTGCCCGGGAAGCTGTAGCCGTCAAGATAGAGTGGATTGCCATGCTTGTCTTGCGAAGCGTCGGCAAAGCCGCATGCCTCTACTATATCAACGCCTTTATTGAATCCGCGACGTCCGTCGTTGGGCTCGTTACTGTCCCAGATTGTCTGGTTGAAGCTGATATGCCATACCAAGAGGCCGTGACCGGGAAGATAGGTATCCCAGCCATCCTGCTGGCGGTTTTCAACTACAAAAAACTCATTATCAAGATTGGTTGGTATGATGTATGCCTCGTTGCTCTTCGTAAGCGATTCGAGGGTTATGCTTTCCGGGCCTATAAATTCAGCCGGGAACATCCAACCCATGGCATTGCGCTCCACTGCAGAATAATTCGGAGGTGTGCGGCCGTCATTGTTATATGAGCCGTAGTCCATCAGATCCCAGGCATTGGGCGTGGTGAGATCGTAGGGGTTGGTGGTGTTATAGAGGTCAGGCAAGCCGAGAACATGCGAGAATTCGTGGCAGAATGTGGCGATACCGTTGGTGGAATCGTAGGGTTTGGTCTCGCTCGGAGGGGTGATTTCGTTGGCGCAGGCATAGCCATAGAGGCGCTTGCCGTCAAATTCAACCACTCTGTCGTATATTTCAAAGGCATGTGGCCACACCGTATCTTCATCATCGTAGTCAGCCTCGCCATAGCCGGCATAGATCACAAACACATTGTCGATGTTGCCGTTGTTGTCGTAGTCGTATTTTGTAAAGTCGATCTTGCCTCGGTAGGCTTCTACGGCCTCTATAATCATCTCAAAGACGTTCGCGTCATCATTTCCGCCATAGTATGCCATGTCGTGCTCAAGCTGCACAGGGCCGTAGACCTCAAATGTGGGGTCGAAAAGGCCGTGCGACTGCTCCTGAAAGTAATCATGAGCCGAGCCCATCGCGCCGTCTTCCTTGAAGCCGGGCTCATTGAGCTGGCGTGTGAAATATTCCTGAGGGTTGGGGGTAGTGAACTTCACATCCGTAAATTCAACCAAGAAGACAAGACTGTTGCTTTTGCCTGTGCGGGGGAAAGGAAGCGAGAAATGACCGATTCCATGATATTTCGAGCCCGTCTCTGAGCTTTGTGCCATGGTGGTGCTGTAGCTGCGCGATTTACGCGCCTCTGCACGCGTCGTCACTGCCCGGATTGCCTCGTTGTCGGCTTTCTGCAGACGGCCTTGTGCATTGCGGAGCATGGGGGTGCCCTCGGCTGTCACGTAGTAATGGCCGAATTCATCGCCGACTTTCATAGCAGTCACACTGCTGCCGTCGGCCTGTGTATATGTGCGGTAAACGCGCTTGGCCGGTATAGCATTCGCTACGGCAAGCCCTAAGAGTGCTGAGAAGACTAATGCAACTACTTTTTTCATATACAATATTTTTCAAGGTTGTTTTAATGGTTGATATCTTCACTCTTCCGAGGCCTTGGCAATCTCTCCGGGGTGCTTTTCAAAATACTGGTGAAGAAGCTCACTGATATTGAAGTAGTAGCCCTTGGGAGTCTGATTGTCGCCGCTCGTAACCTCTATATAGTCGTAATACGGAGGCTCGAAGCGCTGGCTCGTCGCAGTGTGTTTCGACAGATTCAGGAAGTCATACTCATGCTGCGGATATACTACGATAAAGGCATTCTCAGGGTCTACCCCCGTGCCTGACGCAGCTATCACGAGCAAGAGATGATTCAGCTTATACTGCCAGATTTTGGCAAGGTCGTACTTGCCGTTCTGCTCGTATACATAGATTCGGTTGGTGAGCTGGCGCAGATCGATAGGGTTATCGTCAAGCACCTGCAGTGCATAGTCGAGCATTTTGCCGCGGTCGGCACGTGTGCGCTTCTCCTTGGCATAGATGGGCATGAGTTCTTGGAGCAACGCTTGGTTGGGAGCCTCGCGGTAGGGGTCATAGTCTTCCTGAAACATCGTGCCGTAGTAGAAATACTGGAAGTCGGTGGCGGTCATGGTGGTGTCGTTGGCATTGAACGACTTCAGCAGCTTGGGATAATAGTATGGTGATGTCTCGTCTACTGTGGCAGCGGCGATAGCGGCCATATCGGGTGCGCCGAGTTCGCTGCGGGCATTATTTTTGGAGGCGGCGCTGACAGCGACAGCAATGCCTATTGTCGCGATGATTATTCGTTTCATAGAGCGGATGCTACGGTTAGGGTCACCATCGAGATAGCCACTACAGCCGGAAGACCTTTGGCACAGAGATATTGCATGAATTCAGATGAAGCGACAGCAAAATGAGGCCCCTTGGGTGTGCGCATGAATGCCATTGTTCCGAAAAAAGCACCCATGGCCGAGCCAAGGATTATAGCCGACGCCGTCGGCGAGGCAAGGTAGCCCAACAATGCTCCCACCACAGTGCCGCCGGCAACGTATGCGTGCCCGTGGCGGGTGGAAGTGAGTGCCCGTGGCTGGAGTATCTCCAAGCCGAGAACTATCACTGTGGCCACACCCCAGAATATCAAGACTTTTGCATCGAAGTATGGAATGCCGGCAAATGCCATGCAGATCATCGACAGGTATGCTGCCACTCCCGACGGAAAACGAGGCACGAAAGTGCCTCCTACGCCGACACCGGCAAGCACGAACGATACTATTTCGAGGTAACTAATATTCATAACTCACAAATTTAAGCAAAAAATGCCAAAGAGAATGTAACTTTACACTCTTTTTGGCATTTTTTAGCATATTATGAGTATCAGAATATCACCTTGCGCGTAGCGTCTCCACGTCGTTCGATATATACGCCGCTCACAGGAGTTTTGACTTCAATTCCCTGCAGGTTGTAATATACGGGGGCTGCTTCGTCGGCTTCGATATTCTCTACGCCGGTGCTCTCACCGAAGTACTGCACCTGCTCATCGTTCTTGATCTGATATACTGCCCACCATTTACTCATGGCGAGGTTGACATCGGTGGCGAGGCACACGTTTTTCTCGTCGGCGTAGTCGGCGTCATAGAGTGTGATGGTGCCGTAGTCGGCCTTGGTCAAAGTAACCAGTGAATTGATCATGTCGGTCATGCCGTTGCCGCTGATACGGTTGCCGTAGCAAAGAACCTGACGGAGAGCCGGACAGCTCGAGAAGTCAAGCGATGAAAGCTCATTGTCGCATACATTGATGATTTCAAGTGCGATATTGGCGCTAAGATCAAGCTCGGTAAGATAAGAGCCCATCATCATGAAATATTGCAGACCCGGAAGATGGCTGATGTCGGCCGAGGAAAGGTCGCAAACCGCTCCTTGGATTTCGTTGAAGTCGCCATAGATCTTGAATTCTTCGCCCGGGGTGACATTGAGCTGCATTGCACGGCCTGTCCATTGTGCGATAGTGGCATTTTCTACTACCGGCACCTGTGTTTCCGAAACATTGCTGCCGGCAACTTCGATCTGTACCTGTGTTGCATTGGCTGTCGTTGCGGCGAAATAGCGTTGGTCGCTGTCCTCGCCGGGAGTGCTGCCTTCATAGCGTTTGCCCATGCCATAATTGCCGCCACCGTAGTAGTCCCATACGCCCCAGCCTTTGTCAGTAGCGATTTTCACATCGGTGGTGGTAGCTATATTTTTCTCTGTGCTTGACTCGGTGTCGATAATGCGGAGCACGCCGCTCTTGGTTTCCGGCAACGAACGCATGAAGTTCGACATTGCATAGCCTGACAGCGCATTGTCATAGATATTCACTTGGCTAAGGCCGGTGCAGCCCTGCAGTGTGGTTGTCTTCAGGGAGTTTTTCTGTGCCGACAGATTCACAAGCGCACTGCCGTTGACAATGCTCAGATGTTCGATCTTGTTGTCGGAGCAGTCGAGGTTGGTGATTACGGGGGTGCCATAGAAACTCAGCGCGCTGAGGTCGTTGCCATGACAGTCGAGCTCGGTGACATCTCCGTAGATTATTACATTCTGAGAGGTCAAGGTATAGGGGAGCGCCTTGTCAGCACCTACAACAACTGTCTCTTTAAGGCCTTCGAAACGCAGGTCGCCCGACGCTTTCACCATAAGTGTGATGGTCTCGCCTACATTTCGTGAGCTTGTAAGGCTGATCTGATGATTCTCGTTGACTGTCGGGGCTACATCATAGCCATAGTAGATTTTGCCCTGCATGCCGTTGATAATCTCACCGTTGCACCAGTCGAGCACACCCCAGTCCTTGCGGTCGTGGAGATAGGCTACATTTGCAGCCGAGCAGCGGTTACCCTCCTCCGGGTCAAGTGTATTTACGATATAGAGAGCATAGTACGACGATCCGGTAGGCTTGGCGATGGTCTCGCAGAATTCATCCATTTCATCCTGACCTATCTTATTGCTGAACACCTGCAGCCAATCTACTTTCGTATTGGCTGAAAGATCGATATATTCGAAATTGTTGTTGTTGAGCTTCAGTGTGTTCAGTGCCGGGCAACCGTCGAGTTCGATTTCGCTCAGTTGATTATGGCTCAGGTCAAGCTCTGCAAGCGATGGCAAGGCTCCGGCCACGGCGCTGACAAGCTCATTGGTGTTCAAATTCACACTTTCGAGCTTGGTATTTGCCGAAAGATTTATCGTGCTAAGCTTATTGTTCTGGGCGTCAAGATTAGTGAGCTCTGGGCAGCCGCTCACATCAAGGCTCGCAATCTTGTTGTTGTAGCATTTGAGTATAAAGAGATCCTTGGCGCCGTCGATAGTCAAAGATGTCAGCTGATTGCCGTAAACCTCAAGCTGGGTGATCTTGCCCGTCAAGGTTATGGCTGAGCCTTCTCCTTTTGAGAGATAGATACCGAATTCATCAGTCTTATCAGCACCGTTAACTGTCACATCATCGTTGAATGCCGGATAGATACGAAGACGAGTACCCGCAGGAGCATCCGTAGTCATGCTGATGGTCTGGCCTTGGGCGAAAAGTCCCGTAAGAAGAGTCAGAGACACAAGCATTGTTCTGAAGAATTGTTTTATCATAGCGATATCATTTTTAGTACGTCGCAAAGGTAATAAATAATCTATATAAATGCACTATATATTCTCAAAATCACAGAAATTAACGCATAAAAAACCGACTTTTATCCATTTTATCTTCATTATCATAATCAATCATTGACGATTTTTATGTAATTTTGTCTTTGGAGAGCTTTCTCTGTTTGCCACTGAATTTTTATCAATAACCTTATATCAACCCTAAACACTATCTCTGAATGAAGCTATTGACGCGCAAAGCGCTGTTTGCCATCGCTTTGCTAAGTTTCAGCCTGCCATTGGCACAGGCTGCCGCCATCAAGCAGACCGTCACGACGCATGCCGCCGGCAATGTGAGTCTGACCTGTGAAGACCCCGGATTATGGCACTTCGACATGACCGTCGAATCTTCTGATGACGTAGAAGTCATCACCGTTACGCTCAACGCCGATACGCCTCAGCAACCGCCGCGTTTCTCTGTAGCGATGGAAATGCCGCAGGTCGACACTCAGCACATCTGGTCACCCACCAATCTTGACCGATTCCAGTTGCGCCCCAATTGGGGAGGATTCTTCAGCAGCGAGCTTGCCTTGTCAATGCCTCTCTATTCTTTGTTTAACGACAACAACCAAAACCGCCTCACTATCGCGAGCAGCGAACCGCTCAGGCGCGTTGATGTCAATCTCGGTCTCCGCGAGGAAGGGTGCGTCATAATCGGATCTCTGAGCTATTTCAACGTGCCAGAAGCACCGATAAGCCGCTATCAGACAAAAATCAAGCTCGACAGCCGCCCCATATTCTGGGCCGACGCCCTGCGCCAAGGCACTCAATGGATAACCGACGAGGCCGGTATCACGCCTATCGAAGCCCCCGCGGGCGCTTTCGACCCCCTCTATTCCACTTGGTATCAGTTCCACCAGAACGTGTCTGACAAAGCAATCGAGGATGAGTGCCGCAAAGCCGCTGAGCTCGGCATGAAGACTCTCATTGTAGATGATGGCTGGCAGACCGACGACAACAACCGCGGATACGCCTACTGCGGCGACTGGGAGGTGAGCCGCAACCGATTCCCCGACATGGCTGCCCATGTGAAGCGGGTGCAGGATATGGGCATAAAATACATGATGTGGTATTCTGTACCTTTCGTGGGTATACACAGCCGCGCTTATCAGCACTTCAAAGGCAAATTCCTGAGCGAGCACGACAATATCGGCGAACTCGATCCACGTTTCCCCGAAGTACGCGAGTACCTTTGCTCTACCTACGAAAAAGCACTCCGAGAATGGAATCTCGACGGTTTCAAGCTCGATTTCATCGACGGATTCAGAGTGACCGATGATCCTGCAGTAGCCGAAAACTATGCAGGCCGCGACATCAAATCTGTTCCGGAGGCTGTAGATGTGCTCATGACAGAAATCTACCGTCGACTCAGTGCAATCAAGCCCGACATTCTCATCGAGTTCCGGCAGGCATACATAGGCCCGTCAATCCGACGGTATGGCAATATGCTCCGCGTCGGCGATTGCCCCGGCGACCATCATGCCAACCGACGCGGCATTGCCAACCTGCGACTGACTTCGGGCAACAGCGCCGTACATGCCGACATGCTCGAATGGAACGTTGCCGACACTCCGGAGACTGCCGCACGCAACATCCTTTCCTCGCTCTTCGGCGTGATTCAATACTCCATGATGCTCAACGAATTGCCTCAAGACCACCTCAAGGTAATCAAGCACTGGCTCGATTTCTCGCAGCTTCACCGTGCCACATTGCTCGAATCAGACTTCCGTCCGTATCACCCCGAGGCTTGCTACCCCGTTATAGAGGCGGAGAGCAATGATGAAAAAATCGTGGCTGTCTACGACGACATGACCGTGCCCACCATCACAGGCGACAGCAAGCCCGTTTATCTGATCAACGCCACCGGAGCAAAATCTGTAGTTACAGAATTGGAATCAAAGCCGAAGTCTATCGAAGCCTTCAACGTCTACGGCGAGCTGGTCGGAATCGACAAACCCGCCAAAGGCCTCAACCGCATATCAATCCCCAAAAGCGGCTACGCAATCCTGCGGTATTGAAATCACCTGCTGATAACATATAGCCCGATGGAGCAGTGCTCCATCGGGCTATCTTATATATTATTTGAGCGAGATTACTTCACGAACACTTTAGTGGTTTTGCCACCCTGTCGCTTTATATAGAAGCCGTTTTCGGGATTGTCGACGCGCACACCATTGAGATTGAAGTACTCGGCGGGGGCATTGTCACCGGCAGCCTCGATGTCGTCTATGCCGGATTCTCCGATAAGACCACCCTTGATGATGAAATCTTTCCACTGCTCGGCGGTGGAATATGCCTCTACCGACTCTGTCGGCACGTGCAAGATCACTTTATCTGTCGGAACTTCCGTAAACACTTGATAAACAATCTCGCATGGGGTTATAGCCGGGGAATATATGTCAGTCAACGACGTGCAACCCATGAAAGCGTTTTGACCGATTGATCTGACGGTTGCTGGGATAACTATGGAGGTCAGCGCACTGCATTCTTCAAAAGCTGACTGTCCTATGCTTCTGGCGCCTTTGGGCATGTCGACCGAGGTCAAGGAGGTACAACCGCTTAAAAGGGATTCTCCGATGGCGGTGACTCCTTCGGGGATAAATAGAGATGTCAGGTTTGTGCAATCGCGGAAGGCTCCATTGCCAATGCTTTTGACTGTTTCGGGGATATTTATCGAAGGCAGCGAAGTGCAACTACAGAAAGCATGTTTTCCAATGGATGTGACGCTTTCAGGGATATTTATCGAAGTCAGCGATAAGCAATAGTTGAAAGTGGACTCGCCAATGGATGTGACGCCGTCGGGTATGCTTATCTCTGTCAGAGCTGTCATACCGAAGAAAGCCTCCGGGGCAATCGATGTGACGCTTTCGGGGAGTGTAATAGAAGTCATATCAGTACAATGACCGAAAGCACTCTTGCCAATGGTTGTGACTGTCTCAGGAATGGATATCGATGTCAGTGAAGAGCAACCGAAGAAGAGGCCATCGCTGATAGATGTGATACTCCGGGGAATATTTACCGAGGTCAGTCCATTGCACCCACTGAAAACGTATGTTCCAAGGCTTGTGACCGCTTCGGGGATTGTTATGGAGGTCACGGAAGAGCAACCGGAGAAAGCGTGGTCCCCAATTTTGGTGACACTCCCGGGGATTGTTATGGAGGTCAGGGAAGAGCAACCGGAGAAAAGGTCACGACTGATGGAGGTGATAGCTTTCGGGATGTTTACCGAGGTCAGGCCTCGGCAATTGCCGAAAGCTTGTGTGCCAATGTATGTAACAGTCTCGGGGATGTGTAGCGAGGTCAGAGCCGAGCAATCCGAAAAAGCTTCCCGTTCAATACTTGTGACTCCTTCCGGAATGTTGATCGAGGTCAGGGAATGACAATCGTAGAAAGTGCCATATCCAATTTGTGTAATAGCTTTCGGAAGATTTGCAGAGGTCAATGCAATACATTTTTTGAAAGCTTCCTGATCAATGAATGTGACAGATTCGGGAATGTGTATCGAGGTCAATGCATAGCAACAAAAGAAAGCAGCTTTGCCAATGGAAGTGACGCCGTCGGGAATATTGATCGAGGACAGGGTCGTGCAACTGGAGAAAGCGGAGTTGCCAATGGATGTGACTGTCTCTGGAATTCTGAGAGAGTTCAGGGCAGAGCAACCTCTGAAAGCGTAATCACCGATGGATGTCACAGCACCTTGAATGGTTACCGTCTTCAAAGATGTGCAATTATAGAAAAGATGATCGCTGATGTCTGTGACTGCTTTTGGGATGCTTACCGAGGTGACGTTGCTGGCGGAGAAAGCGCTTGCACCAATAAAGGATACACTTTCGGGCAAGTCTACCGAGGTCAGATTCCCGCAAGAGCTGAAAGCATAGCCCTTAATGGATGTGACGCCTTCAGGGATGCTTATCGAGGATAAGGAACGGCAAGATCTGAAAGCGTGCTGGCCGATGGTTGTGACGCTTGAGGGGATGCTTACCGAAGTCAGATAGCAATTATTGAAACCGAAGTCACCGATTTCGGTCAAGGAGTAATCAGCACCATTGTATTGAACAGTGGCAGGTAAAATCAACTCGCCACTTATATAATTGCCGGCAGAAGTGGAAAAGCCTCTTTTTGTTGACACCGTTTTGTCGGTTTCTGATGTGATGGTGTAGGAGATGGTTTGTCCTTCGTATGTGTACTCGAAGGTCTGTGCGGCGGCGCGCTCTGCAAAGCCGAGCGTCACACCTGCCATAAGGAATAGCAAAATCTTCTTCATTCTTAGTTGTTTTGCAGCCATCATAGTTCCCTTGGATGGCGAGTGATAGTAAATGGATAAAATGAGAGCATTAGAGCAAATGCACCATATCTAATGTCAGAAGCTAACGAATCCTCGAAAGCGTTCAACGCTGCAAAGTTAGCAAAATTTTTGAATCTTCTTCATTACATTCGTTTTTTAACTAAAAACGCCTCCAAATCATCTCTCCTTCCATTAATAAAGCATTTTTCGTCCCCGACGTGAGCGAAGCTCACGTCCGTCATAGAACAAGCACGGGCTTCCCGAAATTCGGGAAGCCCGTGAATTATAATTACAGCTATTATCAGCCGATGAAATAAGCTGACATCGAGCTTACTGCGGTCAGATCAAGAAGTGAGCTGTAGAAGTAGCTTACGATACCGAGCACGAGGATACCGCCCACGGTAATCCAAAGACCTACACGCTCGCTGCATGCCGATTTGAAGTTAGCGATAACACACTCATCTTCGCTGATAAACATCGCTTTCACTACAAGCAGGTAGTAGTAGAGCGACACGATAGTGTTGATCAAGGCGATAAGCACAAGCACGTAGATCGCAACCGAACCTTGGTTGATGGCTCCGGTGAAGATAAAGAACTTCGAGAAGAAGCCGGCGAAAGGAGGAATACCTGCAAGCGAGAACATGGCAAGCATCATCGCTACCGACAGACGGGGGTTGGTCTGATAGAGGCCTTTGTAGTCGTCCATCGACACCTTGCCTGTGGCATTCTCGATAGCTCCTATCACGCCGAATGCAGCGAGGTTGGAGAAGATATACACAAGCACGTAGTACATCAGCGCTGCAACACCCATGGCATTGTAGGCGATAACACCGAGCATGATATAACCGGCCTGAGAAATCGACGAGAATGCGAGGAAGCGCTTCATGTTGCACTGGCGGATAGCGAAGAGGTTACCGATAGTGATGGTAAGGATAATGAGCGCATAGAGCATCCACTCCCATACCTGCGAGTAGAGCGAGCCGAAAACTTGGCTGAGCACTACGAGGAATGCAAACGCGGTAGCACCCTTCGAGATTACCGAAAGATAAGAGGTAACCGAAGTGGGAGCTCCCTGATATACATCGGCTGTCCACAAGTGGAAGGGCACGAGTGAAAGTTTGAAGCCGATACCGGCGATCACGAATGCGATAGCCATGATAAGGAGCAGGCTGCGCTGCGCTGTCAGGGCGAAGTAGATGTCGCTGAAATACATCGAGCCGGTAAGACCGTATACAAACGACAGACCCATCATGAATATAGCCGACGAGAACACCGCTGTAAGAATGTATTTCACAGCAGCCTCATGGCTCTCATAGCGGTTCTTGTCGAGTGCCACCATGGCGGCAAGCGGCAGAGAGGCGCTTTCAAGACCGATGAGGAAGAGCAGGAAGTGACGGCCTGAAATCATCAGGTACATACCAAAGAGAGTCACAAGCAGAAGCTCGTAGAACTCGCCGCGGCGCATTGTCATTGCCTCGCTGTTTGTCCATTTGATCGATTGTATCAATACTATCACCACGCCTACATTCAAGATATTCTTGATGGCGGCGATGACAGGAGATGTCACATACATGCCTGCGAAAGCCGAGGTTTCGCCGCACGGTGCCAGACAATAGCTGCAGAAACCGCCGAGGGTAACAAGCAGCATGAGAACGGTAGTGAAGACGGGCAAACCTTTCTGAGCCCCTCGTGGCATGAAGGTGTCGTAGAGGAACACCAGCAGGAAAACGACCAGCAGGCCGATTTCTTGCTTCATAGCTAAAAATTGTGAGTAATCCATTGCAATTTATACTGAGGGGTTACATACCGAGCACACGGAAGATTTCCGGTGTGAAGGTTGTGTTGATCAGGTTATTGAAGAAGTTGGGGAAGCAACCGATAGCGGCTACACAGAGGATGAGGGTCACTGTAGAGAGACGCTCCCACCATGTAGCGTCGGTGAGTGTACGGTGGTGGTCATCGTATACCGGGCCGAAGAGCAACTTGCCTACCACGCGCAGGATATACACTGCAGTGATTACAATCGAGCAGCATGCGATGATGGTGAAGACGATCTTGAGCGAACCGTCACCGGCAAGATACTGGGCCATACCGGCTTTGAACGAACCTACGAAGATTGTCATCTCGGCTACGAAACCGCTCAGACCGGGAAGACCGAGCGAAGCCATACCGGCAATCACATAGCATACCGACAGATAAGGCATAATCTGCATCATGCCGCCCATCTGGGTGATTTCACGGGTGTGGGTACGACCGTAGATCATACCGATCAGGGCGAAGAACAAGGCTGTCATAAGACCGTGCGACAACATCTGCATGATAGCACCGGTCATTGCGGTAGAGTTGAGCATGAGGATGGCGAAAAGCACAAGGCCGCAGTGCGACACCGACGAGTAAGCATTGATATACTTGAGGTCGGTCTTGACGCAGGCGCAGAACGCTCCGTAGACAACCGAGATACCGGTAAGGATCAAGAAGATGTACGACAGTTCCTGTGCGGCGTAGGGCATAAGATAGATAGCCACGCGGAAGCAACCGTAACCGCCAAGTTTCATAAGTACGCCGGCGTGGAGCATAGACACTGCTGTAGGCGCTGAGGCGTGGCCGTCGGGGCTCCATGTATGGAAGGGGAACATAGCGCCAAGTACACCGAAGCCTACAAAGGTCATCGGGAAGAGGAACTGCTGCCATCCGTGGGGAATCGCGTCGTGCGCGGCAATCTCAAGGATATTCCATGTGAGCTGGCCTCCTTCGGGAGCCGAATGGTAGTAGATACCGATCAGGCCGAGCATGAGGAAAGCCGAGCCGCCCATAAGCATGAGGGTAAGCTTCATTGCCGAGTAGTTCTTGCGGCCCGAGCCCCATACGCCGATGAGAAGGTACATCGGGATAAGAGCAACCTCGTAGAACATGAACATCGTGAAGAGGTCCACCGAGATAAAGAAGCCGAACACACCGGTCGACAGAAGTATGAGCCAAAGGAAGAACTCTTTTGGCTGTTTGATTGTCCAAGAGGCGAAAGAGCCTGCGAAAACGATAATCGACGAAAGGATGAGCATGGCAATCGAGATACCGTCGACACCGACAGCAAGATTGATATGCAATGGCTCAAACCACGACCATGAGCCCGTGAAGAGCATGGGGTCGGTATTACCGGCTGCGCGGATGCCAAGGTATTCTACCAGAACATACACCGACAGTGCCATCAACGCGATTGAGCCTACAACGGCTACCGCGCGGATCTGCTTGATGTTGCGGCAGAGGCCGAGGCCGGCAAGCATAAGCACCGGTATTACAACAAAGTAGATTAATATATTGGAAAACATCGTATTTACTGATTTTTATGTGTTTGCACCGTCATGTTAGATTAAGCAAAGGGCTGTGATTCCGCCGAGAGCGAGTGCGCCGATGAGATAATACCACACATACATCTGTATCTGACCCGACTGCAAGGGCTTGATGGCGTCGCTTGCCTTGTTGGTGATGGTGGCGAAGCTGTCCATGGTGCCGTCGATGATGTGGCGGTCAAACCATGCCAAGGGGCGGCATACGCTGTCGAAGATGATACGATGGGTGATAAACATATACAGCTCGTCGAAGTAGAAGCGGTGGTAGCACCATGTCCACAGGGCAGGAACTGCATTGCGGAATTTTGCAGGAAGACTGTTCTCTTTGCGATACATCACCGTGGCGAGGCCGATGGCTACGAGAGCTACGATAAGGCTTATCGAGGCTACGCTCCAGTCAAGCGCCTTGAGGTTGGTGAAGAAGTCTACATGCTCAAACATCGGGTGACCGTTCCATGTCACGAGGTTGCCGAAAGGAACGAAGCCGGCAACGCACGATACGGCTGCGAGGATAACCAGCGGGAGGGTCATTGTCCAAGGCTGGTCGTGGGGAGCGTGATGTCCTTGGGGAGTCTCATGCTCTTTCCACCAGAAAATCAGATAGTAGAGACGGAACATGTAGAAGGCGGTGAGGCCGGCTACGAGCGACATCCAGATATACCAGAAGGTCGAGTGTCCGAAAGTGGCAGTAAGGATTTCATCTTTTGAGAAGAATCCGGCGAAAGGTATGATACCGGCGATGGCAAGACAGCCGATCAGGAACGTGATGTGCGTGATAGGCATATACTTGCGGAGGCCGTGCATTTCAGTGTAGTTGTTAGAGCCGATGGCGTGGATGAGTGCACCTGCGCAGAGGAAGAGCAACGCCTTGAACATAGCGTGGGTGAACAGGTGGAACATCGAGGCCATATAGCCGAGGCCATGGTGGAAGTCGGGACGGGCAACGCCGAGCGATACCATCATGAAAGCGATCTGCGAGATGGTTGAGAACGCGAGCACACGTTTGATATCAAGCTGCGTGCAGGCCACCATGGCGGCATAAAATGCAGTCACCGCACCTACGACAACAATGATATTGAGCGCGGCCTCTTCCATCAGATAGAGCGGGAACAGACGGGCTACCAGATATACACCGGCGACAACCATAGTCGCAGCGTGGATAAGCGCCGATACAGGGGTCGGGCCTTCCATAGCGTCGGGAAGCCAGATGTGCAGAGGCATCATCGCCGACTTACCCATACCGCCCATGTAGATGAGCACGAGAGCCCATGTCAGCACTGAGGCACCCATGAATGTCGGGGCTGCGCTGTTGGCGAATATACCGCGGATATACTCGGCAGTGCCGATATTCACTTGGCTTACGTTGGCCATGCCTTCAACGGGTATCGAGGTGAGCTCGGTGAAGTTGAATGTGCCGGTATACCACGAAAGGGTAAGAATACCGATCAAGAAGCCAAGGTCGGCGAAGCGGGTTACGATGAATGCTTTCTTTGAGGCTGATACTGCGCTGGGTTTGGTATAGTAGAAACCGATGAGCAGGTATGATGAAGCGCCCACGAGCTCCCAGAAGATATACATCTGGAAAATGTTGGGAGCTACAACAAGACCGAGCATTGAGAAGCTGAAGAGCGACAGGAAAGCGTAGAAACGCTGGAAGCCGTGCTCGAAAACTCCGTGGTGGTCGCGCATGTAGCCCATGCTGTAGAGATGTACCATGAAGGAGATGGTGGTGATCACCACAAGCATCATGGCCGAAATCGGGTCAAGCAGGAAGCCCAGCTTGATCACGAGGGTATCAGTGAACTGCAGCCATGTCTGGTCGAAGACAAGATACTGCAGGCGCTCGCCGGCTCCGTTGATGAAGATGTCGGCGCCGGAGAAGAAATACTGGAATGCCGTATAGTAGGCAAGCACCAAGACGGTGCCCATGCCGCATGTGCCAAGTATACCGGCAAGCTTATGTGTCATCTTCATGCCGGTAAGGCCGAGGAAGATGAACATGAACAGCGGTATGGCAAGGATTAGGATAGGAATCGTTATGCCCATGGTGCTTTAGAATTTCATTTCGTTAAGTGAGCGCACGTCAATATTCTTGGCGGCTCTGAAAATGTTGATGATGATGGCGATGGCCAAGGCTGTCTCGGCGGCCGCTATCGCTATGGCGAAGAGGGTGAAGAACATACCCTCCATCTGCTCGGGATAGAGAAAACGGTTGAAGACAACGAAGTTGATATCTACGGCGTTGAGCATCAACTCCAATGATATCAGCATGGCGATCATATTCTTGCGGGTGATGAATCCATACACACCGCAGCAGAACATCACCAATGCCGGTACGAGGTAATATATTGCTGTTATTTCCATAATATCAACGTTTGCGGGCAACGACTACGCCGCCGATTATACATGCGAGCAACAGCACACTCACTGCCTCGAAAGGCAAGAGGTACTCTCCGTGTCCCGACCCTAAAAGTGTCTTGCCGACAAGTTGCATGTCGGGGGTTTCCATCAAGGGTTTGGAGGCAAAGGCAACGCAGCAACGGCTCACAAGCGCATAGCCTGCAAGCAACAGTGTGGCTACGGCTGCAAGTCCACCGAGAAAGCGCGACTTCGAGGTCAGACGCTCGGTGTTGTCTCCGGGTTTGCTCGTAAGAAGGATGGCAAACACAAACAGCACCACGATACCGCCGGCGTACACCGCTATCTGCACTGCGCCGAGGAACTCATAGTCGAGCATGAAGTAGACCACGGCGGCGGCAAAAAGGGTGAACAGCAGGTAGGTGGCTGCACGCAGAATCTTGCGTGTTGTTACGGCCATCACTGAGAAGACTATCATCGCAAGTGCGACGATAAAATACAAGATTAAACTTCCTACTGATTCCATATCGGTTTATTTATTTTCCTCTGTTTTGTCGGGCGTGGCCTTGGGTGCGGCCTCACCTGTCTGTGCCTTGGCTTTGGCGGCTGCAGCTGCGGCTGCCTTTGCTTTGGCTTCGGCTATCTTAGCCTGTTTCTCGGCTTCGATTTTGGCAAGTTGCTCGGGTGTGGGTTCCGGCTCTTCTTTCTCAGGCAGATAATTGAGCTGCTTCACCAGTTTGGAGCGGGTGAAGACGGCTTGCTCGAAATCATTGTCAAATTCGATTGCCGAGGTGGGGCAATTGGTCACACAGAGCTGGCAGAAGGTGCAGCTGCCAAGATCGTAGAGATATTTGACAAGCTTTTTCTTCTTGGTGCCCTGCATGGTGGTCACCATTTTTGTCTCTATGGCGATGGTACCGTTGGGGCAGTTGCGCTCGCAGTTCTGACATGCGATACACTTGTGGTCCCCTTTGTCGTCGTAGACAAATTTCAGTTGTGCGCGAAAACGCTCGGGCCATTTGTGCTCGGTGCGGTTTTCGGGATAGCACTCGGTGATTTTCGGCGTCACGAACTCTTTGCCGGTCACCTTCATGCCTTTAAGCAGGCTCAGGATGCCGGAGCCTAACGTTGAAAAGTATTCTGATACACTACCCATTGATATGAGGTCTGGTTGGTTTACTATTATATTGAATCTTTACGATTTCCATTTGTTAATCCCGACGCTGTCCGCCCACTATATCGAGCAGCTCGGTGGTGATACCTTGCTGGCGGAGCTTGTTGTATTCAAGCTGAAGTTGCTCGAGAAGTTTCTGGGCATTGTCGTTGGCGCTCTGCATTGCCATCACACGCGCTGCCTGCTCGCTTGCCCTGTTCTGGGCGAAAGCCTCCTGCATTTGCGACAGCAGATACATCGGCAGGACGGTGCGGAAGATTGTGCCGGCATCGGGCTCGAATAGATACGGGCGTCCGCTTGCCTTGGCCTCGCCGCTGAGTCGCGCCGGGCTGATGGGGAGATAGCTGTCGTTGACAAGACGCTGGCGGCCGGCTGAGTAGAAATGCACGTATGTGAGATCCACTCTGTCAGTGGCGCCGCTGAGAAATTCCTGCTCCAAGCCTTGGGCGAAGAGCTTCACGGCGTCGCCGTCGCTCTTGGAGTCTACCCCTGCCGCTGCAGTGTAGTGAAGCTTCGGGTCAGAGGCGGCAAGTTTCTCTACCGCTTTCTGCAGCTTCTTGCCTACGGGCACGAGCTTAATTTCAACGTCTTCGCCACACTCTTGCCTCAACTGAGCAATAGTGGCTATGACTCCCTTGAAGATATTCACATTATAAGCGCCGCACAGACCGTCGTCGCTGCCGAGCATTACTACTGTGGCGTGATGTACGGCTTGACGGGCAACTGTAAGCGGTGAGCTTACGGCGGCGTCGCTGCTGAGCAAATTGCCGATAATGCCCTGCACGCAGTCGCGGAAGGGCGACAGACGCCGCAGTATACCCTCGGCCTTGTGCATTTTGGCCGACGATATCATTTTCATCGCGCCGGTAATCTTCTCAGAAGATCCTACCGACCCGATTCGGCCTTTCAATTCACGTAATGTTGCCATTGGTTTATTATCGGTTGTTAATTCGCTTTATATTAATTGAATCGCGCTGCGACGTCTTGTGCAGCCGAAGTGATTTTCTGTGCAATGTCGTCGGTGAGATTGCCTTTGCCGAGCTCGGTCATCTCCTGCTCATACTTGGCGTGCATGATCTGGAGGAACTGTTTCTCGAATTCAGCAACCTTGTCAATGGGCACATTCTCGAGCAATCCGTGCACACCGCAGTAAATAACTGCAATCTCGTCCTCTACCGGCATCGGGCGGTATTGGGGCTGGATGAGCAGTCGCTCGTTCTTGCGGCCTTTGTCGATTACGCGGGCTGTCACGGCGTCCATGTCGCCACCGAATTTGGTGAAGGCTTCAAGCTCGCGGAACTGTGCCTGGTCAATTTTCAGCGTACCGGCAACTTTCTTCATCGATTTCACCTGAGCCGAGCCGCCTACACGCGATACCGAGATACCTACGTTGATGGCCGGGCGGATACCGCGGTTGAAGAGTGCGGTCTCGAGGAAGATCTGACCGTCGGTAATCGAGATAACGTTGGTCGGGATATATGCCGAAACGTCGCCCGCCTGCGTCTCGATGATAGGAAGCGCAGTGAGAGAGCCACCGGCTTTCATTATAGGTTTGAGAGCTTCGGGAAGGTCGTTCATCTGCGAGGCCACTTCCTGATTGTCGATAATCTTGGCGGCACGTTCGAGCAGACGCGAGTGGAGGTAGAAAATATCGCCGGGGTATGCCTCGCGGCCGGAGGGGCGCTTGAGGATAAGCGATACCTCGCGATAGGCAACGGCCTGTTTTGAAAGGTCGTCGTATACGATAAGTGCATCGCGGCCGGTGTCGCGGAAGAACTCTCCGATTGCAACACCTGCGAAGGGTGCGAAATAGCGCATGGCAGCCGACTCTGAGGCGGTGGCGGCGACAACTACGGTGTAGTCGAGTGCGCCGTGCTCTTTGAGCGTGCTCACGATAGAGGCGATAGATGAGGCTTTCTGGCCGATTGCAACATATATGCAATATACGGGCTTGCCTTCTTCATAGCCTTTGCGCTGGTTGATGATGGTGTCGATGGCGATGGCGGTCTTGCCGATCTGGCGGTCACCGATGATGAGCTCGCGCTGACCACGGCCGATAGGCACCATTGAGTCGATGGCTTTCAGACCGGTCTGGAGCGGCTGCTTCACCGGCTGGCGGTAGATAACGCCGGGAGCCTTGCGCTCGAGGGGCAGGCGGATGAGGTCGCCTGCGATAGGGCCGTTGCCGTCGATGGGTTCGCCAAGGATGTTAACCACACGTCCCAGCAAGCCTTCGCCTACGGGTATCGACGCGATTTGGCCGGTGCGGCGCACTGTCATATTCTCGGCTACCTCATTGACATTGTTGAGCAGAATCACACCGACGTTGCTCTCCTCGAGGTTCATGGCTACGCCTTTTACGCCATTTTCGAATTCTACAAGTTCGTTGGCACCGACGTTATCGAGGCCATAGACGTGTGCGACACCATCGCCCACGTCGAGCACGGTGCCTACTTCCTCGAAAGTAATCTTGGAGTTGATGTTTTCGAGCTCTTGTTTCAATACTTGAGATATCTCGCTGGGATTTATCATTGTATGCGGATAGCTTGCTGTTGGGGGTTGTTAGAAGATATCACTCCGGCTCAGTTTATCAACTTGAGGCGGAGTTGTTTTAATTGGCTGCTTACCGAAGCGTCGAGCCTCTCGGAATTTACCGTGACGGTGAATCCGCCTATCAGAGCCGGGTCAACGGTGTAGTTGTATTCAAACGTACCGTTGCCTATATGCTTGCTGATAAGAGCTTGCAGGCGTTCGCGCTCGGGCTCGGCCATAGGAGCCGCAGAACAGATGTCAATGCGGTAGATCGCATTTTCCTTGCGGTAGAGGTCAACGTAGGCTCTCGCTATATCACGGGCCAAGGCCATACGCTTGTTCTTCCGCAGCAGCTGCAGGAAATCCATATAGGTGCTGTCGGGTTTCTCGTCAGCGCCATACACAGCTTTAGAGAGCAGGGCTGTCTTGTCGGCGTCGCTCACGTATGGGTTCGCGATAGTGTCGGCCAGACCCGGTGTTGAAACGAACGCATTTGTCAACGCCTGCATCACCTTGTAGAGCGTTGCCGTGTCAGAGCGCTCTTCACCTACGGCATAGAGCGCTTTGGCATAGCGGCGGGGAATAAGACCTTGGTCCATAACAGTTATTTTGCAGGGTCAATTTGATCAAGCAGATTGTCGACGAGCTGCTTCTGGGCAGCGTCGTTCTGCATCTGGTTCTTAACAATCTTACCGGCGATGTCGAGAGCGAAAGAGCTCACTTGGTTGCGGAATTGCTGCTGTGCTTCTTTCTGCTGCTGGGCGATCTGAAGTTTCGCATTGTCCATAACCTTCTGAGCCTCGACCTGAGCGGCGCTGCGCGCCTGCTCAATGATCTGGGTCTTCATCTTGTCGGCCTCCCGCAGAATGTCGGCTTGTTGGCGGCGGGCGTCGTTGATATAGCTCTCGGCCTCTGCCCGTGCGTTGTCGAGTTGTGTCTTAGCGTCCTGGGCGTATTCCACCCCCTTGTCGATAAGGTCGGCACGGCTGTCGACACTACGCAGTATCACCGGCCAGGCATATTTCCACAAAGCGAGGAAAAGGATGCCAAAGGCGATGAACATCCAGAAGACGAGGCCGAAATCGGGCGTGAATAGTTCCATTTAGCGTTGGGTTGTGGCGTGGATTACAAGAACAGGCACAGGGCGCAGACGATAACGGCGAAGAGGGCAACACCTTCTACCAGCGCCGCAATAACGATCATGTTGCTTCGGATGTCGCCTGAAGCTTCGGGCTGACGTGCGATGGCTTCCATGGCTGCCGCGCCGATTTTACCGATGCCGATACCTGCGCCGATGGCGGCGATGGCGGCGCCAAGGCTGGCGCCAAGTCCCAGAACGGGAGCAATTGCTGCTAAAAGTCCAAACATTGTTGTGTGTGTTTATTTATGGATTATTATTTTTTATACAAGTGTGTCTACAATTTTTTTGCCGAGGCTTTTGTCTTTGTCTTGCTCTTCTTCATGCTCATGCTCGTGGGCAAGGCCGATGAAGAGTGTCGAAAGCATGGTGAATACGTAGGCTTGGATAAAGCTCACAAGCACATCGATAAGCAACATGAAGATCGAGAACAAAAGCGATACTACCGTTGCCGCGCCTCCTGCCACCGGGCTGATGGCCGAGAAGATAAAGATAAGCAAGGTGAGTGATATCACTATTATGTGGCCGCCCATCATGTTGGCGAAAAGACGTACGGTAAGGGCCGCCGGCTTGGTAAACATGCCGAAAATCTCAATCACGGGCATGATAGGAATGGGCACCTTGAGCCACATCGGCACTTCAGGCCAAAAGATTTCTTTCCAATAATGCTTGTTGGCAAAGAAGTTGGTGGCCACAAAAGTGCAGATCGACAGCACAAGCGTCACTGCTATATTGCCGGTGAGGTTGGCACCGCCGGGGAATATCACAATAAGGCCGAGCAGGTTCATCACAAGGATGAAGAAGAACACCGTCATCAGATAGGGGGCGAACTTCCGGGCCAGCGGACCAAGAATAGGCTTCACAACACCATCGTAGACAAATGTCACCACCACCTCAATCGCTCCAAGGCCTTTGCGTGGAGCCTTATAGGGGTGTTTGCGATGGAAAGAGGCAAGCCAAAGAAGCAGCCCGAGAATCACAAGCACGGTGATAAAAACTGCGCATACATTCTTGGTGATAGAGAAATCCCACGGACGAAGCTCCTCGCCATTGACAATCTCTACAAGTTTCCCTTTGTATTTGCTGTCTTCTCCTGCGATAGTGAAAGTGCAGTCACCGTCCTGATACACAGCTCCATGATCGAGGTGGCTCGAAGAGAAGCAGTGCAGACCGTCGGAGGCGTAGCATATCACGGGCAGAGGTATGCGGTGGTGATGGTCGAAAGGAACTTCCCAACCGTAACCGTCAAGCAAGTGCTCGAAGATAATCTCCTTGGCATTTATGGTCGATTCTTCCGACTCCTTTGCTTGGGCTGCCGATGCGCCTACCGACACTACAGCCAGCAACATCAGCAAGATAATATGTTTGAAGCGGCTTATCATATCAATAAACGCAAACAGACACTACATTGCTATCCACATCAACTATGCCACCAGTGATGGCAGTCGACTGCTCTGCTCCGCCGGTGGCGGTATACCGTATGTTGCCGGCCGCAAGGGCGGCGAGCAGCGAGGCATGTTTGCGCAGAACCGTAAACTCACCCATGACACCGGGGAGTGTCACCGAGTCAACTTCACCGCTGTAGAGCACGGCGTCTGCAGATATTATTTTGAGTGTCATCAGTTTAAATTTTCAATTTTATTTAACTTCGGCAAGCAGACGTTTGCCCTTTTCAATAGCATCGTCGATAGTGCCCACGTTGAGGAAGGCCTGCTCGGGATACTCGTCCATCTCGCCTGAGAGAATCATCTTGAAGCCACGGATAGTCTCGCTCAGCGGCACCATCACACCGGGCAGACCGGTAAACTGCTCTGCCACATGGAAGGGCTGCGAGAGGAAACGCTGTGCGCGGCGGGCACGGGCAACGACAAGTTTGTCGTCGTCGCTGAGCTCGTCGACGCCGAGGATGGCGATGATATCCTGAAGCTCGTTGTATTTCTGGAGAAGCTGCTTCACTGCCTGAGCGGTGTTGTAGTGCTCCTCGCCGATGATATTGGGGTCGAGGATACGCGATGTAGATTCGAGGGGATCCACAGCGGGGTAGATACCGAGCTCGGTGATCTTACGGCTAAGCACCGTAGTGGCGTCAAGGAAGTTGAAGGTGGTAGCCGGAGCCGGGTCAGTCAAGTCATCGGCAGGCACATAGATTGCCTGCACTGATGTGATAGAGCCATTCTTTGTAGAGGTGATTCGCTCCTGCAGCGCACCCATCTCCGAGGCAAGTGTAGGCTGGTAACCTACGGCAGAGGGCATACGGCCGAGAAGAGCCGAAACCTCCGAACCTGCCTGGGTGAAACGGAAGATATTGTCGATAAACAGGAGCACATCCTTACCGCCGGCACCTTGGTCGCGGAATTGCTCAGCAACGGTAAGACCCGACAGAGCCACGCGCAGACGTGCGCCCGGCGGCTCGTTCATCTGGCCGAAAACGAGGGTTGCCTGAGAGTTCTTGAGCTCTTCTTTGTCGACATCGGCAAGGTTCCACTCGCCGCGCTCCATACCTTCCTCAAACTTCTTGCCATATTTCATAACGCCGCTCTCGATCATCTCGCGGAGAAGGTCGTTACCCTCGCGGGTACGCTCGCCCACACCGGTAAACACCGAGAAACCGTCGTGACCTTTGGCAATATTGTTGATAAGCTCCATGATAAGCACGGTCTTGCCTACACCGGCACCGCCGAAAAGACCGATCTTGCCACCTTTGCTGTAGGGCTCGAGCAAGTCGATGACCTTGATACCGGTGGTAAGAATCTCGGTACTTGTGGTGAGGTCTTCAAACTCGGGTGCGGGCTGATGTATAGAGCGGAGATTCTCGCGCTTGAGAGCCGGCAGTTTGTCGATAGCCTCGCCGACAACATTGAGCAGACGGCCTTTGATCTGGTCGCCGGTAGGAACAGCGATCGGACGTTCGAGGTTCACTACAGGCATGCCGCGGCGCAGGCCGTCGGTACTCTCCATGGCCACGCAGCGTACGGTGTCTTCACCGATATGCTGCTCCACTTCGAGGATGGTTTCGCCGCCGTCGGGACGGTCGATTTTAAGAGCGGTATAGATGGGCGGTATGACATTGTTGTCGAAAGCAACGTCGACTACCGGACCTATGACCTGGGCAATTTTGCCTTGATTCTCGCTCATAGCTTATATGGAGGGTAGGGTTATTTAAAAATGAAAGTTTGTGATTATGATTATCACCATCAGCACGAGGTTAACCAAGTTGATGGGGAGGAGATATTTCCATTCGAGCGACAGCAACTGGTCGATACGCAGACGGGGGAATGTCCACTTGAACCAGATGATGACAAACGACAGGGCAAAGCATTTGATCAGGAACCAAACCACACCGGGGATGTAGTCCATGATGGCATTGAAGCCGTCCCAACCGGGGAAGTGGAGAGGCATCCAGCCGCCGAAGAAAAGCAGCGAGGCAACGCCCGACACGATGAAGAGGTTGAGGTACTCGGCGAGGTAGAAGAAGCCGAAGTGCATACCCGAATACTCGGTGTGGTAACCGGCGGTAAGCTCACTCTCGGCCTCGGGAAGGTCGAACGGGCCACGGTTTGTCTCGGCAGTACCGGCAATCATGTAGATTACGAAAGCGATGATTGCGGGGATGTGACCTTTGAAGATAAACCAGAGGTCAGACTGCTCTGCCACGATACCCTCCACCGACATTGTGCCGGCAAGGCATACCATAGTGATAACCGACAGGCCGATAGAAAGCTCGTAGCTCACCATCTGCGCGCCCGAGCGGAGCGAACCGATGAGGGTGAACTTGTTGTTTGACGACCAACCTGCGAGCAAGATACCGAGCACGCCGATCGAAGAAACGGCCACAAGGAAGAAAATGCCGATGTTGAAGTTGATGATCTGAAGACCGTTACCCCACGGGAGCACCGCGAAAGCGAGCATAGAAGCTATGATCACCAGATAAGGTGCGAGGGCGAAGAGGAAACGGTCGATGTGATTGAGGTGGATAATCTCCTTGATGAGCATCTTGAACATATCGGCGAAGCTCTGGCACAAGCCCATGGGGCCTACACGGTTAGGGCCAAGGCGGCACTGGAATGCGGCGCAAAGCTTACGCTCGTAGTAGATGTAGAATAGTGCGAGCAAGGCATAGACCAGCAGCAGACCGACGCCTACAAGGACGCACTCGGTAGTGACGGCAAGCCAGCCCGGCATGAGCGAACGCAGCGAATTGTCGATCCACGTGGTGATGAAAGAAAAATCTTGCATTATGCTGTGATATTACTGATTAGCTATTGTGTTACGTCGCAATTTATCGGTCGATGTCGGGCACGATGTAGTCGAGCGAGCCGCCGATGGTGATAAGGTCGGCAATCTTCTGGCCACGGGTGATGTGGTCTACCACGGCTGCCTGGGGCAGACAGGGGGTTGCCAGTTTGATACGGAAAGGCTTGGTATTGCCGTCGCTTTCAAGATAGATACCGAAAGCACCGCGGCAGCCCTCGGTGATCTGGAACCACTTGCCGGCGGGCAACTTGATTACCTTGGGTACTTTCACGCAATATTCGCCTTCGGGAATATTGTCGACGAGTTGTTCGAGAATCTTGGCGGATTCTTCCATCTCGCGCATGCGGCATTTGAAACGTGCCATCGAATCGCCCTCTTCCATTACGACCTCTTCGAAGTCGAGTTCGGGATAGATACTGTAGGGCTGGACCTTACGCATGTCGCAAGCCCAACCGGAGGCACGGCCTGAGGGTCCGGTGACACCGTAGGCGATAGCGTCTTCACGCGAGAGCACGCCGACGCCTTCCATACGGTTTTTGGCAATGACGTTGCCGGTGAAGATTTCGTTGTATTCCTTGATATTCTTGGGCAGGACTGCAAGAAGAGCCTTCACATCCTCTACGAAGTCGGGTGCGAGGTCTTGCATTACGCCACCGATACAATCGTAGTTGAAAGTCATGCGGGCACCGCAGGTCTTCTCCATGATATCGAGAATCTGCTCACGCACACGCAGGGTGTAGAAGAGCATTGTGGTGGCACCGAGGTCCATGCAGTATGTGCCGATGAAAAGGCAGTGCGAGGCGATACGCGAAAGCTCGTCCATCATCACGCGGATTACCTGAGCGCGGCGGCTGATCTCGATACCGGCGGCCTTCTCTATAATCATACACAGGGCGTGATGATAGTTGTGGGCCGAGAAGTAGTCCATACGGTCCATGAAATGGAGCGTCTGAGGATATGTGAGCGATTCACACAGTTTCTCGATACCGCGGTGGATATAGCCCAGATAGATGTCGATTTTCTTGATTTCCTCACCGTTTACGGCAGTGCGGAAGCGGAGCACACCGTGAGTCGCGGGGTGCTGCGGGCCGATGTTTACAACGAAGTCGTCTTTCTCGAACACACGACGCTCGCTCTTCACGAGTTGGCCTTTATCATCAAGGCTGTAGACGTCGGTGAAGTCGGTCTGACGTTCGTTTTCAATCGATACCGGATTGATGGCGGGGTCTGCGTCATAATCCTTGCGCAGAGGATAGCCTACCCAGTCGATATTGAGGAAAAGACGACGCATGTCGCTGTTTCCTACGAAGATGATACCGAAGAAGTCGTATACCTCACGTTCGTAGAGGCCGGCAACATGCCATACATCTTCAGCAGAGTGAATCCAAGGTTTCTCGCGGTCGCCTTTAGCTATGACCTTGACACCTACCACAGCTTTGCTTTCTGTAGACATCAGGTAATAGATAGCGCCGAGATTCTCGGTCCAGTCCATTCCGACTACAGTCACGCAGTAGTCGAATTTAAGGTCGGCGTCGTCGCGGAGTGCGAGAGCCATATCGTGCCACTGTTCCTCGGGGATAGTGAAGAGAGGCGTTGCTGCCTCTTCTAAAGTAGCGGCGGGGAAGAGGGTCTGTATCTTTTGGATGAAATTAGCCATGACAGAAATTAATGACCGATGTTAATCTTCGACGCCCTCCACGGGGTGCTGGGCGAGAAATTCTTGCTGTTTTTCCTTGCGGTTGACACCTCCGAAGAAGCGCTCCACCTTAATCTTGCGCGAGAGCTGCATGATACCGTAGATCATAGCTTCGGGGCGGGGAGGACAGCCGGGGACAAAAACGTCGACGGGCACGATATCCTCGATACCTTTGGCCACATGATAGCTCTTGCGGAAAGGACCGCCGGAGATAGCGCAGCTACCGCAGGCAATCACATATTTGGGCTCGGCGAGCTGATCGTAGAGACGGCGGAACACGGGCACCATACGATGTACGATGGTTCCGGCCACCATCATGAAGTCGGCCTGACGGGGCGACGAACGGGCAACTTCCCATCCGAAGCGTGCCATATCGAAGCGTGCGGCGCCGAGGCTCACGAATTCGATACCGCAGCAGCTCGTAGCGAAAGTAAGAGGCCATATCGAGTTGGAGCGGCCCCAGTTGATAAGTTTATCGAGCGAGCCGACAATCACGTTTGTGCCGCTTTCCTGCAGCTGCTTTACGAGACCTTCTATATACTCGTTATCCTGCCATGCGTCGTATGGCATGCTTTTGGTAGTTACTTCCATTCAAGAGCTCCTTTCCGCCAGGCATATACAAGGCCCAGCACCAAGATGCCGAAGAAGACGGCGATACATAATAGACCATCGACGCCAAGCTCACGCATTCTCACTGCCCAAGGGAAGAGGAAGACGGTCTCAACGTCGAACATAAGGAACAGGATAGCAAAAAGATAGTATCCCACTTTAAACTGCGACATTGATTCGCCGCGTGTAGGGATACCGCATTCGTAGGCTTCACCCTTCTGGGGGTTGAAGGAACTCGGCGAGATGAGCTTGGCAATCCAAAGAGCCAAGGCCACCAGCGCAACGCCGGTGAGCAGCGCCGTGATACCCAAGAGCCCATTGTTCTCTATTCCGAAGATGGCTGTTGTGATCATATTGATTTAGTTTATTTTCATCGGTCTCAAGGCAGCGTCAAAGCATTGAGCAAACGTCGGACTAATGAGGAGAGAACGCGCTTACAGCCAAAACCTTACGCCACAAGTTGGCAATCATGCACCCATAGAGTGCACAATCAGTGCTGCAAAGATACGCTTTTTATCTCGATTTTAAAAATCTTCGGCGCAATATTTTTCAATATTTTTGTTTTTGTTTAGTTTTATTTAACCCGCCTTAAGTACGAAAAAAAATAGTGGCGGACCGCCGGAAGACCCGGATGCCCGCCACCTGCATATCGCTTCGCAGAAGCCTTTTCTTATGACGCCGGCACAAAACCGCAATCAGCGGAGATGTGGAATACCGCACCGCCGAACATTTCGGGCGCGCAGTCGAAGTCGAGGTCGAGACCCGCACCGAAATCAAGCTCTCCCTTGAGATTGCTTATCCTGAATGCCGGATACGGAGTGTCGTTGCTCTCCGGCACGATGTTGTCGATCTCGAAATATGCCGTTGTGCCACGCATGGTAAACGGTATGTTTTTGAGCACAATATCCATGGCAGGCATTTTCTCCATAAACTGAGCCTTTACAATGCTGATTGTGACACAGCGAGTCTCTATATTGAATGCCAATGCATATTGCGTGTCTTTAGTCTGGAATGTGGCAAAAGATTCCGAGGTGCTGGTGGTAGTACCGAAGCAACCTTGGCTTGCGTATGCCGAAGCCACCGAATAACGGCCGTCGATTGTCATGCCGACACTGAAAGCCGGAGAATATACATTACCTACGATACGCTGGTAAAGGCGCATTGAAAAACGCGACACCAACAGCGACGACGACACACCCGATGGAGTGAGATTCTCTCCCGAGAGCACAATCCAGCCATCTTTATCGATTGAAAATTTAAGGCCGGAGAGTGTAAACGACGGATACGAAGTTCCGTCGGTGAGTTTGAGACCCGACACTGTCACCTCGGCAGAGGGCTCGGTGTAATTGAGGCGCACTTTATATGCAAGACCGCTATAATACGCAGCCGGTCCGTCAGCTATATCAGTCACGTAAGCAAAGCAATTGGGGAGAGTCTGCTCTGTGATTGTCTGATTTCCCTTATTATCATCACACGACGCCAACAGCAAGCATGCAACGACAATTGCTGTAAGATAATGTAGATATTTCTTCATTTTATGTATTGATTGATTCTTGGGGTGCAAAAATAGCAATAATAGTCGAAGCGTGCAACAGGTTTTGCCAATTGTCACCAATTTTAACATCAAAGCCACGAATTTACCCTGTCGCGCACCGCCATCGAAGCGCTGAGAATCTTGATAAACTCCTGCATTGACCGCTTGTGATAAGAATCGCGCAGGGTGTGCACGCAGCCGGCCATCTCATTGTCGGGGATATCGAGTCGTACGGCACGCACTCCGCTCTCGCTATGCACGGAAGCCTCGGCAAGAACAGTGGCCAAGCGGTTTTGGCGTATAAGCTTGAGCAGGATGTTCACCTCATTCAGCTCCGCCCTGATTTTCAAGTCGGCGTGGTAATGCCGGAGCACATTGTCAAGAGCATTCCGGGCCTGCAGGCCTTTGGCCGGCAGAGCAAGCTCATATCCGGAGAGTTCGGATAGCGAGATTCTGTCGTGCTTCGCCAAGTGGTGCATATCCCCTACAACTACAGCGAGATAGTTCTGAAACAGGACATGAGAATCAACATCAGGCACAGCCACCGAAGGCTTGAAGGCAAGGGCGAAATCGACCTTGCGCTCGCGCAGCATTTCCATCAGCTCCGCCATCGGGCGGTAGCAGATATTGAGCTTCACCTTCGGGTACTGCTTCATAAAATCCACAAGAGCCTCGGTGAGGATAGGGCCGAAAGAATATGTGACACCAATATTAAGTGTGCCGCAGAGCATACTCCGGAGATCCGACAGGCGGTCGACACACAAGTCGGCGTCAAGCAAGGTGCGTTGCGCGTAGGGCAATAGTTCCTCACCGGCCTCAGTGAGACCCACACTGTGGCTGCTGCGGCGGAGCAAGACGGTGTCAAGTTCGGTTTCGAGCTGTTTTATCTGTTGGGAAAGAGTGCTCTGCGTAACGCAAAGAATACGGGCAGCCTCGGAGAAATTAAGCGTCTCGGCCACTTTTACAAAATATCGGAGTTGTCGGAGTTCCATTATCGTCGGGTTGCTTGAAATGATACTTGCTTGAACATAAAAATCGGAATTACAGCACCGACGGCCATCGCGAGGAGTATGAAAAAGGCCATCATGCCATTAGAGGCGAAGAGGTAGAAATTGTGGACAAACGACGGTTCGTCGGAGAAAAACAGGCACATCGCCAGACCGCCGAAAGCCTTATAGGCATAAACACCCGGCACCATAGGCAGCAGCGACGGGAAGATATACGTCTCGGGAGGCACCGTAGAGCGCTTTGAAAGGAAAACAGCCAGAAGACCTATCACCAACGCAGCCAAAGCAGTCGCCGGAACGATATGAAGTCCGCAGACCCCGGGCTGCATAAGCACGAAGCGCAGGCTATGCCCCACTGCAGCAATAAAGGCACAGTAGGCGTAGGAGCGCACGGGAGGGTTGCTTATGGCCGAAAAGCCGATTGCTGCTATCGCCGAGAACAATGCATCCTGTAAAATTTGAATCAACATAATGCAGAGATTTTAAATCAGAACATACCCACTCTCATAAGCAACATGCCGAAACAAAGCCCTATCGAGAGGCAGGCCGTGAGCACAACGGCGTCCATCATACGGCCGAACGCACAGATATAGCGGCGGTCGAGCATATCGCAGAAAGAGTTGATATATGGTATACCGGGAACAAGATACAATATACTCGTGCCCAAGGCTACATCGGGTGTCGAGCCAAGACCGAAAAGCCCGTCGGCAGCGCCAAGCACAGCCGACACAAAGGAGCACAGCACAAACACCAAGCGGAGATCGACATGCCTCTCCACCAGTGTCTGCCGCAACGAGAAGCCGGCCGCCGTGGCCACAAACACCACCGCCATAGCAGCCATATCACCACCGAAAAGGCGGCAGAAAGCGGCATTGGCAAGCGACGCCAACACCAACACCACCCACGGATTGCCCCCGGGGGCTGCAGCGATCTCCCTGAATCTCGTCTGCAACTCGTCAAAGCCTACCTTACCGTCGGCATAATCCCAGCTGAGACGGCTCAGGCGCGTGTTGACATCAAAGCTGACCGGCCGCGCCGATGTATCCACGAGCTTGGCCGCCGACCCATCGGCGCCGCTGACATTCACATGGATATGACGCGGCATAATGGAAAGCCTCACCTCCATGCCCGCCCTCGACGCCATACGGCTGACGTTTTTCTCCAATCTTATACATGTGGCGCCGCTGCCGAAAAGACATGCGGCATAGTCGGCAAGGAAATTGCATAGGCGGGAAGCGTCGGGCTCAGATGTCGTCGTAGTCATAACGTTGGTCTTCGTGATAGATTTTATCGCCGGGCACATAAATCTCCTCCCATTCATGGCCCATACTCAGAAATTTGAAAAGCCGGCTGCTGCGATTGTGATTCTTTACAGAAGAGGCAACCCTCATTACAAACAAGACTGCAGCCACAGCGGCAATGCACGTCCAGATAATCAACGGTGTGTTCATATTTGTCTTCGATTAAAAATTTCTGCAAAAGAACAAACAAAAACACCACGCGGTTTTTGATTTCAGAGGAAAAAATCGATAGCGGCGAAAGCCATTTTCGATAGCCGGAGCCGTCAATCAGCCGCAAAGAAAAGAAAAAGTTTCCGCACAGTCAAAAAATTCGGAGTCAAAATACACTCTATTTCGCACATTTTGTGTAATTTTGCACATTAAAACAATCCAATAGAGTAATGCAGAATATACGCAACATCGCCATTATTGCCCATGTCGACCATGGCAAGACTACAATAGTGGATAAAATGCTTCTCGCCGGCAATCTTTTTCGCGAGAACCAGAATGCCGGAGAACTCATACTTGACAACAATGACCTCGAGCGCGAGCGTGGCATAACGATTCTTTCAAAGAACGTATCCATCAACTACAAAGGCTACAAGATCAACATCATCGACACCCCGGGACACGCCGACTTCGGCGGCGAGGTCGAGCGCGTGCTCAACATGGCCGACGGCTGCCTGCTTCTCGTCGACGCATTCGAAGGCCCCATGCCCCAGACCCGCTTCGTGCTCCAGAAAGCTATAGAAATCGGCCTCAAGCCCATCGTGGTGATCAATAAGGTCGACAAGCCCAACTGCCGCCCCGAAGAGGTGCAGGAGATGGTATTCGACCTCATGTTCAGCCTCGACGCCACCGAAGAGCAGCTCGACTTCCCCACCCTCTACGGCTCGGCAAAACAAGGCTGGATGAGCACCGATGTCAACAAGCCCACCGACAATATCCTGCCCCTGCTCGACACCATCGTCGAGGCCATCCCCGGCCCGGAGGATAATCCCGGAGAGACCCAAATGCTCATCACCTCGCTCGACTACTCCAAATATGTAGGCCGTATCGCCATCGGCCGCGTACACCGCGGCGAGATCCGCGAGGGTCAGGAGATAGCCTTGTGCCGCAAAGACGGCTCCATCTCGAAGCAGCGTATCAAAGAGCTCCACACATTCGAGGGCATGGGCCGCAAACGTGTGGAAAGCGTGAGCAACGGCGACATCTGCGCGGTTGTCGGTATCGAGGGTTTTGAAATCGGCGACACCATCTCCATTCCCGAGAATCCCGAACCACTGCCCCGTATCGCAATCGACGAGCCTACAATGTCGATGACTTTCACCATCAACGACAGCCCCTTCTTCGGCAAAGACGGCAAATATGTGACCTCGCGCCACATCCACGACCGCCTCACCGCCGAGCTCGACCGCAACCTCGCCCTCCGCGTAGAGAAAGGCGACACTGAAGACGCTTGGACAGTCTACGGCCGTGGCGTGCTCCACTTGTCGGTACTTATCGAGACCATGCGCCGCGAGGGCTACGAACTTCAGGTAGGCCAGCCCCGCGTCATCATCAAGGAAATCGACGGTGTGAAATGCGAGCCGGTAGAGCTGCTCACCATCAATGTCACCGAAGAATCATCGTCGAAGATGATCGATATGGTAACCCGCCGCAAGGGCGAGCTCGTGGCCATGTCGACCAAGAACGACCGCGTGCAGATGGAGTTCCAGATACCCTCGCGCGGTATCATCGGTCTGCGCAGCAACGTGCTCACCGCCTCGGGTGGCGAAGCCATCATGGCACACCGCTTCCTTGAGTTCCAACCGTGGAAAGGCGACATCGAGCGCCGCACCAACGGCAGCCTCATCGCCATCGAGTCGGGTACAGCCTACGCCTACGCCATCGACAAGCTTCAGGACCGCGGCCGCTTCTTCATCTTCCCGCAAGAGGAGGTCTACGCCGGACAGGTGGTGGGAGAGAACGCCAAGGACAACGACATCCCCGTCAATGTGACCAAGAGCAAAAAGCTCACCAACATGCGCGCCAGCGGTGCCGACGACAAAGCCCGTATCGTGCCCCCGGTGGTATTCAGCCTCGAAGAAGCGCTCGAATATATCAAAGGCGACGAATATGTGGAGGTGACACCCCACCACATCCGTCTGCGCAAGATCATACTTGACGAAACCGAGCGCAAACGCGCCAACCGCTAAGCAAAATGCCCATGCAACCCTTCACGCTCAACCTGCACGGCCGGCTGATAGAATATAGCCGGCCTGCGGTGATGGGTGTGCTCAACATCACCCCCGACTCTTTCTACAGTTCTTCGCGCGCACAGACACGCGCCGACATCATGGCTGCTGCCGAACGACTCGTCTCCGACGGAGCCGACATGCTCGACCTCGGCGCTTATTCATCGCGGCCGGGCGCCGATGAGGTTCCGGCCGAAGAAGAGATGGCGCGCCTCGACCTCGGCATACACGCCGTGAGAGAAGCCGTGGGGGATGATATACCTATATCTATAGATACATTCCGCGCCGACGTGGCCGAAAAAGCCATCGGATGGGGCGGTGATATAATCAACGACATCGCCGGCGGTACACTTGACCCCGAGATGTTTGCCACTGTCGCACGGCTTCGCGTACCTTATATACTTATGCACATGCGCGGCACTCCGGCGACAATGCAGACTATGACTGACTACGGCGATGTGGTCGCCGACGTCATCTCCGAGCTCTCGTTCAAGATTGCGGAGCTGCAGGAACTCGGCGTGGCCGACATAATCGTCGACCCCGGCTTCGGCTTCGCCAAGACCCTTGACCAGAACTACCGTCTCTTGGCTCATCTTGCCGATTTCGCCATTCTCGGACGCCCCGTCCTTGCCGGAATGTCGCGTAAATCCATGCTCACACGTCTGCTCGGAATCGACGCCGCCGACGCTCTCACGCCAACAGCCATCGCCGGCACCCTCGCACTCGAACGCGGCGCCGCCATCCTGCGCGTGCACGACCCGCGCGAGGCCGCCCAATCGGTGACCATCATCGAAAAGCTCTTCTGCCAACAATAACCCAACTCTAATATTTCTCCACACCGTGCTCGACTTCGGAATTAAAGACGCCATCGACATACTGCTCTTCGCAGTACTGCTCTACTACATCTACCGCCTCATGAAAGAGTCGGGCACAATCAATATATTCTACGGCGTACTTGCATTCATAGTAGTGTGGGTGCTTGCGTCGGAGATTTTCGACATGCGCCTGATAGGCTCCATACTCGACAAGTTCATGGGTATCGGCCTTATAATCTTGGTGATCCTTTTCCAAGAACCTATCAAGCGCTTCCTCGTGGAGCTCGGCAGCCAGCGGCGGTGGCGCTTCCTGAGCAATATATTCCACCACCACAAAGAAGAAATCGACAATGAGGCTCTCTCATGGGTAATGCCCATAGTCTATGCCTGCATGAGCATGAGCAAGAGCAAGACAGGCGCACTGATAGTGGTGGAGCAATCTGTGCCACTCGACAACTACGCCGCCTCGGGCGACCGTATCGACGCTCTTATCAACACCCGCCTGATTGAAAACATCTTCTTCAAGAACTCTCCGCTCCACGACGGCGCAATGATTATCGCCCACGGGCGCATAGAGGCGGCAGGCTGTATATTGCCTGTGAGCCACGACAGCGACGTGCCCCGCGCGCTCGGCCTGCGCCACCGCTCGGCCCTCGGCATAGCACAGGCCACCGACGCCCTTGCCATAGTGGTGAGCGAGGAAACGGGCAACATATCGATTGCCTACCGCGGCAAACTGTCGACCCGCCTGAGCACTACAGAGCTCGAGCACCGCCTCAATACAGTGGCCATAACCATGGCACGCTGACAATCAGTGTGCTTCAACCTTAAAAAAATATAAGCGGGCTAAAAAAATATGCTCTGCAAAATTGAAATACCGAAATTTTTCATTAATTTTGCAGCTGCAAAACGGCAATAGCCGCAGCACTTAACATTGACACATTAAACAACCCAATATTCAATCAACCAAACTATGACTAAAATAGGTATCAATGGCTTTGGTCGTATCGGTCGCTTCGTCTTCCGTGCTTCAACAAAGCGTGACGACATCGAAGTAGTCGCTATCAACGACCTTCTCCCCGTAGATTACATGGCTTACATGCTCAAATATGACACCATGCACGGCCACTTCGAAGGCACCGTAGACTACGACCTCGAAAAAAGCGAACTGATTGTAAACGGCAAGCACATCCGCGTAACCGCATGCAAAAACCCCGCAGAAATCGGCTGGGGCGCTGTAGGTGCTGAATACGTTGTTGAGTCAACCGGTCTTTTCCTCACCAAAGAGAAAGCTCAGGCTCACATCGAAGCCGGTGCTAAATATGTTGTAATGTCTGCTCCCTCTAAAGACGACACCCCCATGTTCGTTTGCGGTGTGAACGCCGACACTTACGTTAAAGGCACACAGTTCGTTTCTAACGCTTCTTGCACCACCAACTGCCTTGCTCCTATCGCCAAAGTCCTCAACGACAAATTCGGCATTGTAAACGGTCTTATGACCACCGTACACTCTACCACCGCTACTCAGAAGACTGTTGACGGTCCTTCTATGAAAGACTGGCGTGGTGGCCGTGCCGCTTCAGGCAACATCATCCCCTCTTCTACAGGTGCTGCCAAGGCTGTAGGCAAAGTTATCCCCGAACTCAACGGCAAACTCACCGGTATCTCGATGCGTGTGCCCACCCTCGACGTATCTGTAGTTGACCTCACCGTTAACCTCGCCAAACCCGCTACCAAAGAAGCTATCTGCGCTGCTATGAAAGAAGCTGCAGAAGGCGAACTCAAAGGCGTACTCGGCTACACCGAAGACGCTGTTGTATCGAGCGACTTCCTCGGCGACACCCGCACTTCTATCTTCGACGCAAACGCCGGTGTATACCTGACCGACAACTTCGTAAAAGTTGTTTCTTGGTACGACAACGAGATCGGCTACTCCAACAAGGTGCTCGACCTCATCGCTACCATGGTACGCATCAACGGCTAAGCCATAACTGCACTATAAAAAATCCTTCAGGCGCAGGCCTGAAGGATTTTTTTTGCACTTTAATTTAATCTTTAAAGTCATTAATGACCTTAATGACCTTAAAAAAGTCTACTCTTTAAAAGCGTCGAGGGCGACGGTGGGGGCGTCGTTTTCGAAGCAGCCGAGCTGGTAGCCGCCGTTGTAGCGCGCGGGAGCCTCGGGCTCCCAGTAGAATATGCCTTCTACATCAGCAGTCATCATCTTCTCAATCATAGCTTTGCACTGCTCGCCTTTGCTCCAGTGCTCGCCAATCTCGCATATCATCACCGGCTTGCCATAGCGCTTCGTCACATAATCTACATTTGCAATGCAATCCTCGGTGATTTCGAGCCAACCGCGCTTGTCGCCACCCTCCTGCACCCAATAGGGATAGAGCGACATTCCTATCATGTCGTATTTACCTCCGTTGGCTTCGAGGAGGCCGAACATACGGTCGTAGCGGCGGCGATCATTGCCTTGGTCGAGGTGGACTATTACCTTGGCGTCGGGAAATACAGCCTTCACAGCGTCGTAGCCGGCATTGTTCAGTGCCGTGAGTTCCTTCGGATTGTCGATTGAGCCGACGGGCAGCAACATGCCGGGTGTCGTTTCATTGCCAATCTGCACCCATTCGGGCGACACGCCTGCTGCTTTTAGCGCTTTGAGCGTCTCATCTACATGTCCGGCAAGAGCCTTGCAAAGACCGTCGAGGTCGAGATTTTGCCAAGCTGCCGGGATCACCTGCTTGCCGGGGTCAGCCCAGCTGTCGGAGAAATGGAAGTCAATCATCACGCGCATACCAAGGCTATCTGCCCGCGCAGCTTTTTTGACCACATCAGGAATGGCATTCCACTGCCGTTTGGGATTCACCCACACACGCAGACGTATAGCATTGACGCCGCAATCGTCGCGCAGCAGCTCCATACACTCTTTCTCAACGCGCCCGGGGCCGCGGGTGTAGAACTTACGTCCCTGCGCCTCCATCTCCGTTACCCAGCTCACATCTGCACCGCGGGCGAAACTTATATCCTTTGCCGGAGATTCAGCTTCAGCGGAAAGCCCCATCAGGAGAATAGCGGCAATAAAAAGATTCTTTGTTTTCATGATATATGAGGTAAAAAAGGCGGGCAGTGGTCAAACACCGCCCGCCTTCTATATTATAAGCGGTTTATGCCAATGCGGCGCGAACCTGCTCGTAGATGTTAGAGGCTGTGAAGCCGAATTTCTCGTCGAGCACCTTGTAGGGAGCAGAGGCACCGAAGCGCTCCATGCCGAATACGGGGCCGTCGAAGCCTTTGATCATATTGAGGGTGACAGGCAGACCTGCTGTGAGGCCGAACTGACGCACACCGGCGGGAAGCACCGACATGCGGTATGCCTCGTCCTGACGGTTGAAGAGACCGATCGAGGGCATTGACACAACAGAAGCCTTGATACCGTCGGCCTCAAGAAGAACTGCCACCTCGCAAAGCAGCGATACCTCAGAACCGTTGGCAACGAGCACAACATCGGGAGTGCCTTGGGGAGCAACTACTGTGTAGCCGCCGCGCATAGCGCCCTTGGCAGCCTCGGCACGTGTCTCTCCGGCGGGTGCGGGAAGGTCGTTGATGTCCTGACGCGAGAGGATGAGTGCTGTGGGGGCATGACGGTTTTCCATCGCCATCTGATATGCAACCGAGGTCTCGGCAGCGTCGGCCGGACGAAGGACGAGCATAGCCTGCTTGCCGGCGAAGTTGTTGATCATCTCCATAAGACGGATCTGGGCTTCCTGCTCGATAGGCTCGTGAGTGGGGCCGTCTTCGCCTACACGGAAGGCGTCGTGCGTCCAGATATATTTCACCGGCTGCTCCATAAGGGCTGCCATGCGCACGGCGGGCTTCATATAGTCAGAGAATACGAAGAATGTGCCACAACCGCACCATACGCCGCCGTGGAGAGCGATACCGTTCATGATACAAGCCATGGTGAGCTCGCTCACGCCGGCCTGAAGGAATGCGCCGGTGAAGTCGCCTTTGGCGAAAGCGTGGGTCTTCTTGAGGAAGCCGTCGGTCTTGTCGCTGTTGGCAAGGTCGGCAGAAGATATGATCATGTTGCCAACTTTCTCGGCGAGAACGCTGAGCACATCGGCCGAAGCCTGACGTGTTGAAGTGTTGGCTTTGTGCATGATGGCTGTGTAGTCGATCTCGGGGAGAACGCCTTCGAGGTAGCCTTTGAGTTCGGCAGCTTTTTCAGGATATGCCTGAGCCCAAGCAGCGAAGTCGGCGCGGCGGGCAGCGACAATCTTGCGGAGGTCTTCGGCGCGGCGGGCATAAAGCTCCTTGACATCGTCGAAGATAACGAAAGGATTCTCGGGGTCGCCGCCGAGGTTCTTGACAGTGGCTGCATAGTCGGCACCGCTCTTGCTCAGGGGCTGACCGTGGGTAGAGCACTGGCCCTCGAAATTGGCTCCGTCGGCTTTGACTGCGCCTTTGCCCATAGTGGTATGGCCGATGATGATGGTGGGGCGCTCCTCTTCGGCCTGAGCCTTGACGAGTGCGTCGGCGATTTCGGCGGGGTTGTTGCCGTCGATTTCAATCACATTCCAATGCCATGCGCGGTATTTGGCTGCGTAGTCTTCGGTGTCTACGGCGTCGACCATAGTGGAGAGCTGCACCTTGTTGCAGTCGTAGAACATGATGAGGTTAGAGAGGCCGAGGAAACCGGCAATACGTCCGGCACCCTGCGAAATCTCTTCCTGAATACCGCCATCGCTGATGAAAGCGTAGGTCTTGTGGCTTACCACTCCGCCGAAACGTGCTTCGAGGAAACGCTCGGCAATAGCGCAGCCAACAGCCATGGTATGGCCTTGGCCAAGAGGGCCGGAAGTATTCTCAACGCCACGCATGGGGTCGAGCTCGGGGTGACCGGGAGTCACCGAACCCCACTGGCGGAACTGCGACAGTTCTTCGGGAGTATATTTGCCTGTGAGGGCAAGCGCGGAATAGAGCATGGGCGACATGTGGCCCGGATCAAGGAAGAAACGGTCGCGGGCAAACCATGTAGGATCGTCGGGATCGGTTACGAGGAACGACGAATAAAGAACATTTACGAAGTCGGCACCACCCATAGCGCCGCCGGGATGACCGGATTTGGCCTTTTCGACCATCGAGGCAGCGAGAATACGGATATTGTCGGCTGCGTGATTCATGAGTTTAGAGTCCATTATATAAGGTATATGTATTTCATGCTTTAACATGCCGAAATTACAACAATTTTTTCAAAACTCCAAATCAAAACCGCCCCTAAGCGCTATTTATCGGCCACAAGTACCTCTGCCGAACAATAGCACCGCATTAATGGTTTTACTAAATAGATTAAATAACTTCTACTATGGATACGACCAACAACCCCCTGAGCCGCGAATATGAGAAAAAACTCAGCCAGATGAGCCCTTTTGAAATAAAGAATGAACTCATCAAGCTGGCGCAGGACGACACCCGCACTTCAAGTGCCACATATCTCAACGCCGGCCGAGGCAACCCCAACTGGATTTGCTCTGACGCCCGCGAGGCTTTTCTGATACTCGGACAATTTGCCTTGGCCGAGTGCCGCCGCGTACATTACGAAGCCCCCGGCATTGCCGGTTGCCCAACGAAAGACGGTATTGCAGACCGCTTCGAGAAGTTCCTCGCCGACAACAACGAGAGCGAGGGCGGCAAGCTGCTCAACAAATCATACCGCTATATGACCGAAGAGCTCAAAGCCGACCGCGACGAGCTTGTCCTCGAGTGGGTTGACGGATTCATAGGCGACCACTACCCCACTCCGCCGCGTATACTCAAATATACGGAAGAGGCCATTCGCCCCTACATGGCGCAGGAAATGGGCAAACGCGACCCCAAAGGAGGCAAGGATTACGACCTCTTCGCCACCGAGGGCGGTACGGCGGCAATGTGCTACGTATTCGATTCGCTGCAGGCCAACCACCTTGTAAACAAGGGTGACAAGATAGCCCTTATGGCACCGCTCTTCACCCCGTATATCGAGATTCCGGAGCTCGACCGCTTCAATTTCGATGTCGTCACGGTGAGCGCAAACAAGGTAGAGGCCGACGGCTACCACTATTGGCAATATCCCGACTCGGAGCTCGACAAGCTCCGCGACCCGGCCGTCAAACTGGTATGCCTCATCAACCCGTCGAACCCGCCGAGCTACCGTCTGAGCGACCACGATCTTGAGAGATTCGTCGATATCGTAAAGAAAGACAATCCTAACCTGATAGTGATCACCGACGATGTCTACGGCACTTTCGCCACCGACTTTGAGTCGCTGCTCTATACATTGCCTCAGAACACTCTCTGCGTCTACTCGTTCTCGAAATATTTCGGAGCCACCGGATGGCGTCTTGCAGTCATCGCTGCTCATCAGGACAATATCATGGATAAGATGATCGCCGCCCTCCCGGCCGACAAACGCGCAGATCTGGAGCGCCGATACGGCTCGCTGACACTCGATGTGAGCAAGCTCAAATTCATCGACCGACTCGTAGCCGACAGCCGCGATGTCGCCCTCAACCACACTGCCGGCCTCTCCACACCTCAGCAGATACAGATGAGCCTCTTCGCTCTCAAATGTATCCTCGACCCCGACGACGTTTACAAACGTAAAATGCAGGCCATGATCCACGACCGCCTGCAGGCACTGTGGGAGAATATGGGCTTCACCGTCCTGCCCGACCCCTTGCGCGTGGGCTACTACTCGGAAATCGACATGATGGTATGGGCCAAGAAGTTCTATGGCGACGATTTCGCACAATGGCTGCGCGACACCCACGATCCTCTCGACGTGACAATGCGTCTGGCCGTGGAGAAACACATCGTCGTGCTCAATGGCTCGGGATTCGACGGCCCTGACTGGTCAATCCGCACATCTGAGGCCAACCTCAACCGCGAGGCTTACGTGACAATAGGTGAGAAAGTACGTGATATACTTGAGGAATATCACAATGAATATGAAAAATCAAAAAACTAAACTACTATTATTATGAATACCAAACAGCAACAGGCAGACATCGCTGCCGAAGTATCGAAAGAAGCTGCTCAGGTGAGCGCAGCGGCAGCCAACGTGGCCGCACAGGATCAAGTGGAGGCTGCAAAAGAAAAACTGAGCGAAAAAGCAGCTCAGGCAAAAGAAAAGGCTCAGGAAGCAATCGACTCCGTACGTCAGAAAATCGCCGACCAGCAGAATGACCCCGACTCGGCTCTCAATCAAGCCAAAGAAAAGGCTTCGGGCGTGGTTGACAAAGTGAAAGACGCTACCGGAAATATCGTTGACAAGGCAGGAGACCTCCTCGACAACCTCGCCGACAAGGCTCACGACCTCGCCGACCGCATGGGCAAGTAAAACATCCCGTCTATCAATACAAAAGCCGCCGCAGATTTTTTCTGCGGCGGCTTTTGTATTGATATTGTATTTTTATCAGAGATAGCTCTTGAGGAGTTTGCTCTTCTGGCCTTTGAGGCGGCGGATAGCTTTCTCTTTGATCTGGCGCACACGCTCGCGTGTGAGGTCAAATTTGGCTCCGATTTCCTCAAGTGTCATTTCCTGACATCCTATGCCGAAGAACATCTTCAGAATCTCGCGCTCGCGCTCATTGAGCTGGCGGAGAGCACGCTCCACTTCGTTGGAGAGCGACTCCTGAGTGAGCGAGGCGTCGGCAGAGGGGCTGTCGTCGTTGGTGAGCACATCGAGGAGGCTGTTGTCTTCACCTTCTACAAAGGGAGCGTCAACCGAAATATGACGGCCGCTCACCTTAAGAGTGTCGGCGATTTTCTCAACAGGTACGTCGAGACGCTCGGCGAGCTCTTCGGGCGACGGACGGCGCTCGTTTTCCTGCTCGAATTTCGAGAGAGCCTTGCCGATTTTATTGAGCGAGCCTACCTGATTGAGAGGCAGACGCACAATGCGGCTCTGCTCGGCAAGAGCCTGCAGAATGCTCTGGCGAATCCACCACACGGCGTATGAGATAAACTTGAAACCGCGTGTCTCATCGAATTTGCGGGCAGCCTTGATAAGGCCGAAATTACCCTCATTGATAAGGTCGGGCAACGAAAGGCCCTGATTCTGATATTGTTTTGCCACCGACACTACGAAGCGGAGGTTGGCGCGTGTTAGCTTTTCGAGAGCGGCCTGATCACCTTGGCGTATACGCTGCGCCAGCTCAACTTCCTCTTCTACCGAAATAAGTTCTTCACGACCTATCTCCTGAAGATATTTGTCAAGCGACGCGCTTTCGCGGTTGGTAATCGACTTTGTAATCTTAAGTTGTCTCATTCTCTAATATGTACCTGATGACTGCAATTAGCGTGCAAAGTTACGAATTTTTTTTAACATACGAAAATTAAAATAAATTTTCGCGCAAAACATGGAGAGGAGAGAAAGCAGCCTGCACGCACTGCGGCTCTTTCACTGAGGGTTTAACGCCGGCAATGCCTTAATTGGTACATTGCCGGCGTTAATTTTATATATTTTTAACAGCTTATTTATACCGTGCCCAACGGATAATCTCCACGAGAGTCGGTTTTTTGCCATACATGAATATGCCAACACGATAGATTTTGGCGCATACCCACAGCAGGAGCATGAAGCAGATGTAGAGCACCACCAGCGACAGCAGCGTCTCCCACACAGGGACACCAAAGGGCAGGCGGCTCATCATGGTCATAGGCGACGTGAAAGGTATTATCGACAGCCAGAAAGCCATGCCGGAGGTGGGGTTGTTGATAACGGCCATCGAGGCCACAATGCCAATAATCACCGGCATAGTGGCGATAGATGTAAGCTGTGAAGCGTCTTGGATATTGTCGACAGCCGAGCCGATAGCGGCGAAAATGGCTGAATAGAAGAGGTAGCCGCCGATGAAGAAAAGCAGCATATACACCACCAGCGACACCATGAACCCTACATCCGACAGCTGGGCTATCGCTCCGGCAATCTCGGGCTCGCCTGCGGCTGCCGGCATGGCGGCGAAAGCGGGGAGAGCGAAGACTGAGCACATGCCGATAATCGCAGCCCAGATAAGTATCTGGGTGATAGCGACAAGACCTACGCCGATAATCTTGCCGAGCATAAGCCACTGAGGCTTGACAGATGAAACCACGAGCTCAAGTACGCGGTTGGTCTTCTCCTCTATAATAGAGGTCATAACCATCTGGCCATAGATGAGGATAAACATATAGAGCATCATATCCATCACAAGGGCGAGGATATACGACAGGACAGATGATGTGGCTGTATCCTCGGCCTTGTCAATGTCGATGACCGGCATTGAGAGGTCTACCTCTATCTCGCGCAAAATCTTGTCGAGATTCTCTATGTTGTATGCCTTCAGGCGGACATTCTCGATAGCGTCGCTCACCTGTGAGCTGATATACTGGTCGGTAGCCATTGTGAGAGAGCCGTGAGAGTAAAGCTTCACCGACTCCTGCGGACGCTCTACGGCGGCGCTCTCTATGACAAGAATAGCGTCGTAGCCGCTGTTGGCGCGGGCACTGTCGAGACTCTCGCCACCGGCGATGACAAATGTTATCTCATCGTTGCTGCTCAGACGTGGAGCTACTACGCCGCTGTCGTCGAGCACGGCCACCGTCTTGCTCTCGCTTTCGCTGAAAAGCATGATAAGCGCCGGGGCAAACATGAGGGCTATCATCAGTACAGGCACAAGAAGTGTGCTGATGATGAAACTTTTACGTTTTACGCGTTCGAGATACTCGCGCGTAATCACTATACTAAGGCCGGATTTCATTGCTCTTGATTTTCTTGATGTGAAGATTGATTTGAAGCCTCTACCGCCGACACGAATATATCATCCATCGACGAAAGCACACGGTGGAAATCGCTGATACCCACCACTTGGTTAGCGGCTCCGAGGAAAGCACGCACGGCGTCGGCGTCGGGCAGGCAGACTGAGGCCGTGGCATAGCCGTCAGTGTTGATACCTCCGAGCTCCACGTCAAAACCTGTCGAGGCAAGGGCGTCGGGCGCTCCTACATAGCTTATCTCGTAGCGGTTGCTGCTGAAGCGCTCACGGATCTCACGCACAGGGCCACTCAATATATTATGGCTGCGGTTGATGAGCGATATCTCATCGCAAAGCTCTTCTACCGACGACATGTTGTGGGTAGAGAATATCACCGTAGCGCCTTCGTCGCGCAAACGCAATATCTCGCGTTTGAGGATATTGGCGTTGATGGGATCGAAGCCCGAGAAAGGCTCGTCGAAAATCAGGAGCGAGGGCTTATGCAGTACCGTGACGATAAACTGCACTTTCTGGGCCATACCCTTCGAGAGCTCCTCTACTTTCTTGCCCCACCACTCGGTGATTTCAAGACGCTCGAACCACTCGCGGAGCGACGCTTCGGCCGTCTTGCGGTCAAGACCTTTGAGGCGGGCGAAGAAAAGCGCCTGCTCGCCCACCTTCATTTTTTTATAGAGACCGCGCTCTTCAGGCAGGTAGCCGATGTTTACCACATCGTCGGCCGTGAGCGGGTGGCCGTCAAATGTCACTATACCCTTGTCGGGGGCGGTGATATGGTTGATGATTCGTATCAGCGTGGTTTTGCCCGCTCCGTTGGGGCCAAGCAGACCGTAGACTTTGCCGCGCGGAACGGCTATCGACACATCATCGAGTGCCCGATGATTGCTGAAGTCTTTTGTTATATGTTCGGCTGTAAGTATATGTTCCATACTTATCAGACGCAGCAAAGTGCAGTTTTATTACATAAAAATGTCAAAAATTTTTCAGTTGCAGCTGCGTGCCGTCGAAAACCGCGTAGGTAGATCCGTCGATCCAGTTACCCAATATTATAAGACGACAATCGGGGCCGACTTCCTTGTCGAGTTCTATATGCAGGTGCCCCATTATTATATAGCGAAGCTCGGGTTGGGCTTCGCTCATGCGCCGGGCCTCGGCCTCTACCTGCTCCAGAGCATGCTCCGGCAGGCCTTCCGCACCCTCTGAGCCTTTGCGGCTATGGCTGCTCCATGCGTGGGCGAATGGTATCGTCCAGCGAGGATGTATGCCGGCAAACATTTTCTGTAGAACGCGGTTGTGGAACATCGACCGCAGAAAACGGTAGCTCCGCGGCTGACGTCCGAAGTTGTCACCGTGGCCGAGGAAGAACAGGCTTCCGTCGATCTCGCGCTCTATGCCGGCACCGGGAGCGTCGACAAGCTCAAGGCCAATCTCATCGCGGAGATAATCAAAAATCCAGATATCGTGATTGCCGGTAAACCACACTATCTTTATGCCCATGTCGGCCATACGGGCCAACTGGCCGAAGAACCGGACATAGCCGCGGGGCACCACCGTGCGGTATTCAAACCAGTAGTCGAGAACATCGCCGAGCAGATATACCGCTTTGGCGTCGGCCTCTATCGAGCGCAGAAAATCCACCACGCGGCGCTGGTGTGCATGGCCGTCGGCGATATACGAGGCTCCCAGATGGAGGTCGCTCAGAAAATATGTCTTTGTGCGGCTCATAGGAGGCCAAGTTCGAGCTTGGCTTCCTCGCTCATCATATCCTGCGTCCACTCAGGCTCGAATACGATGTTGACATTTACCGAAGTCACGCCCTCCACGCCTTCGAGCTTCATGCGCACGTCTTCGAGTATAAAGTCGGCCATGGGGCAGTTGGGAGCTGTGAGAGTCATATCTACCGAGAGAGCGCCGTCGTCGGCAAGGTCAATCTTGTAGACGAGGCCGAGCGAGTAGATATCCACGGGTATTTCGGGGTCGTAGACAGTGCGAAGCACCTCCACTACCTTTTCTTCTATCTTGAGTCGTTGTTCTGAATCCATACGCTTATATTGAGGTCACAAAAGTACATAAAAAATTCGAGATTTATTACACCGGCAGAATAAAAAGGTCAAGGCCGCCGCAACTTCTCTGTCTTCAGATACCGTGCTCTTGGCACATTTTTCGTAAATTGAGGGCGATAATCCAAATACCTCATTTCTATGGACAGACAACGGACTGTGGCAGGCCTTGACGTCCACAAAGATAGCATTTATCTTTGTGTTATGGGTCATGACGAGGCCATTATTTTTCAAAAAACGTATGGGACTCTTACTCCCGGGTTGCGTCAGATGTGCGCCGACATGGTGGCTCACGGTGTTACCGAGGCGGCAATGGAGAGTACGGCGACCTATTGGGTGCCGGTGTGGAACGCGTTGTGTGACAGCATGTCGCTCAAGCTGGTAAATCCGTATTTCATCAAGCAGCTTCCCGGCCGCAAGAGCGACGTCAAGGATGCCCAATGGATAGCGGAGTGCCTGCTGAAGAATCTCATCAAGGGCAGTTTCGTGCCGGATGGCGTTGTGCAGGATATGCGCAAGTACAACCGCCGTATCTTCGACCTCAACGATGACATGGTCTACAACACCAACAAACTTGACGCCGCTCTGCAAAGATGTGGTTTCCGACTGAGCAACTATGTGACCAAAGTCAAGGGCAAGAGCTACCGGTCGTGCATTGCTGCCATCATCAACGGGACGACCGACCAGGCCGAACTCGTCAAGCTCGTCCACGGCAAAACCGTCAACAAGCACGGCAGGGATGTTATAATGGCGGCTGTCACAGCCGATTTCCATCAGGCCGACATCGATCTAATACGGCAATACAAGGAGATGATTGACATCATAGAGCGGCAGATCAAGGACTGCCAGTCGGCATTGACCGCACTATGCAGGAAACATTTCCCCACCCAATACGAAAGGCTTCAGACCATCCCCGGGGTCAAGGAACGCGCAGCCACTGCTATAATTGCGGAGACCGGAGCTGACATGAGCCATTTCCAAAAATCCACAAACCTAGTTGGCTGGTGCGGCCTCAGACCGCGCAACGACGAGAGCAACCGTAAGATCAAGAGCAACAAAATCACCCACGGCAACAAATTCCTCAGAAATATATTGATTGAAATTGCCTGGACTGCCTCAAGAACCCGCAACTGCTTCTTCTCCAACTTCTCCTATGTGCAATGTACCGTAAGGCGCAAGACTAAAATGAAAGTGCAGGTGGCACCACAACCTAAAGCCGAAAGGCGGTGTAAAACACTGAATATCAGCGATATTCGGTGTTTTTTGCATTTAAGGGGTAAGGCAAAACGCTCAATCCACACCAATCCAGCAGGGTAGCAAACGAGATTTGGTGGAGCAAGATTGAAATCCACACCACCCCACGGCTTGCTAACTGTCTGCAATCACGCATTTTACAACATTTTGCTCAAATTCTTAAAAGGATCCTCTGTGAAGAGATAATCAACAGAACTTTGACAAGGCGGAGCCACTCTGAAAAATTTTTTTGAAAAAATTTCTCCCGGCGGTGGTGTAGAAATCGGTGGAGCGGAAATATCCACTGAACAATCTCCACCGAAACAGCGTTTATATACTATGTTTCAACGAGTTATTTATCAAAATCTATATCAGTTTTGCTCCACCGCGTCGCAAACCTTTAACACAAGAATTTGGCAATGAGAAGCAAAACCAATTTCCGTGTGTCTTTTTTTCTTAAAAAGACCAAGCTACTCAAGAGCGGCGAAGCCTCTGTGAGTATGCGTATCACTGTGGATGGACAGCGCGTAGAAAATAATATCCGCAAAAGTATCCTTCCCAATCTGTGGGACCAGTCAAAGGAACGTGCGAAAGGCACGAGCAAGACTGCCATCGACCTCAACCGTTTCATCGAGGAAGCCCGCATCAAGATCCACCAGATAATTACCGAACTCCAGCAGAATGGCGAGGAAATCACTCCCGCAGTCGTTCAGCAGCGTTTCTATGGCATCGGGCAAGTCCGCAAACAGGAGCGAACAATCCTTCAGGTCATTCAGGAACACAACGAGGAGGCGGAGAAACTAATCGGCAAGGACTTTGTGAAGATTACCGTCCGACGCTACGAGTCGATGAAGCGTTACCTTTGCGAAATGATAAAGGAGAAATACGATGTTCCCGACTTGCCCCTGTCGGATTTTACCGGAGAGGTAATCCGTGCCTACGAGGTTTATCTCAAAACCGAGAAAGACCTCTGCCAGAACACGCTCATACGCTATATGAAGGCGTTGAAGAAAATCACGAACCGCTGCATCGCCAACGACTGGATACACAAAGATCCGTTTGCCGGAATTAAATTCCGTGAGGAACCTACCGACCCGGAGTTTCTCACGATTGAGGAAGTCAACCGCATCTATGAATGTGAACCGGGCAGCCGACGGCTGGAGGTTGTCAGAGATATGTTCCTGATGTCGGCGTTCACGGGGCTTGCCTTCACTGATGTTTCCCAGCTTACCGAGGAACACATCGTGACAGACAACGAGGGCAACAAGTGGATACGCAAGCCGCGTCAGAAAACTCGTCAGATGAGCAATATTCCCCTGCTGGATATTCCTCTTGAAATAATAGAGAAATATCGCGGCGACAAGAAGGCGGCGAAAAAAGGTGTGTTGCTCCCCATTCCGAGCAATCAGGTAATGAACCGCTATCTGAAGGAGATAGCCACGATCTGTAAGATTGACAAGTATCTCACAACCCATGTGGCGCGACACACATACGCCACCGTCTGCCTTTCGCAAGGCGTGAGTCTGAAAAACGTGTCGAAGATGCTCGGACACGCCAGCGTTAAAATGACCGAGCGTTACGCCAGAGTGCTTGACTCTTCAATCCTGCGTGATATGAACAACATCAGAGATACCATGAACCTCGGCAAACCGAAAAAGCAGGAGGTCAAAGAAGAATCAGACAAGGAAGCGATCTGAGCAATTCCGCAATAAAAGATAAAGGAGATGATATTTCCCACACGGGGTATCATCTCCTTTAATTGTTTCATACCGTTTGAAAGCGGAGAGAGGTGTGGCAGTCAGCCATGAATGGACCAAGACAGCCGCGCCACTCACCGCTTGTTATTGCAATCCACGGGCATAGACAATGATGTGAAATCATAGACTATGCCTGACCGGGATTGGACTGTGCCATTATCAGTTTTACAATCATTCTTTTTCAGAGGGTCAATACCATCGGCAACACTGATGGTTGCCGGACCCATATGTTGTTTCGGGCTGTCATACCGGGGGTACCGTTTTCAATCATAGCATCACAATAACAGATGGGCAAAGTATAAGTAGCTCGCCTGATTAAACGTATGGCTAAGGAATGTTCATTCAGTCATGGAAAAATCTCCACGCTCCTGCGGAGGTAGTATTTGTTCCTGCCTGCCTGAACATTCCTTTTTTGTCGCCATACGTCATTGAGGCGTCGAGCAACTCATACAGCCACACCGTCATTGGACGCATGGTTAAAAAAAAGTACCCACCGATATGACAGCTACAAAACAACATAGAAATTTAGGTCGAAGCGAAGCTCACCAAACCTCCCATCAATACCGCATAATCAAAGGGTTGGCGAAAGTGGTTGGTTGCATAATCGGCTTAATCGTAGCTCTGATAATGTGGGTTGTAGTCCGACCGATACTCCGAGGTGTGGGGTGGCTAATCTCCATACTGACGATGTTAGCGATAATCTATTGGTTAATGACACTCTAAAATATTACGACTATGGCAAGCAAGAATGAAAACAAAGGTACTATGGCATTTGCGGACACTATCCGTCACTACCTTGAAAAGAGAGCCGAGAATGATGTGCTTTTCGCCGTCAAGTTCGCAAACCCCTCAAAGTCCGTAGAGGACTGCGTAACCTACATAATCAATGAGGTCAAGAAAAGCGGTTGCAACGGATTTACCGATGATGAGATTTTCGGGAAAGCCGTACACTACTTTGAGGAAAACGAGATAGAGGTGGGCAATCCAATCAACTGCAAAGTGGTGGTAAACCATACAGTAGAGTTGACCGAAGAAGAAAAGGAACAATCGCGACAGGAGGCAATCGCAAAACTCCGTAACGAGGAATTGGCAAAGATGAGGAAAGCCAAGACCACTGAGAAGAAAGTAAAGGAAGTTCAACCAAGTTTATTCGACTTTTAAGATATTACGACTATGAAAGCTACAACCAAATTTCAAAAGGATATAATCCAAAAGAGTATGAAACTCCGTCCCGTAACAAAATCGCAGGCAGAATGGGCAATTAGGGAATGTTTTGACCACTATGCCTACCGTCTTAAGAGTGGCAAGACTACTTGTATGGACTGCGGTCACACATGGAATACCGACTGCAAGACCGACAAATGCGTATGTCCTCACTGCGGAATGAAACTTGATGTAAAGAATACCCAAGAACGCAAGATAAGTGGTAAGATGTATTTCAATGTACTCGGAATGACTGGTAAGTACCAGACCCTGCGTATGTTCGTGATTTTCGCTGAAATGCGTAAGGGAAAGAAAGCTGAATACAACATAGTTGAAATAGGTCAGTATTGGGTTTCCCCTAACGGACAATGCGAGGTTATAGGACTAAGACGCAGTATGAGTTTCTATGTGGACTGCTTTGCTTTCGGCTCAGGTATGGAGATAAGAAGCAACGATGAGGTCTTTTCTTTCATTGCAAGGGATTTTCCGATGTGCCCCAAAGTGAAGATTATGCCCTCACTGCATATAGATGTAGTTGGCAATAAGTTCTTCGGAATGTCACCTGCAAAGTGTATCAGCCGTTTCCTTTCGCTCCCGCAACTTGAAACACTGATGAAGAACGACACCAAAGAAGTGTTCAACTACTTCCTTAACAATCCCACTAACTGCCGGTATTGCTGGGCATCATATAAGGTTGCCAAACGCCACCGCTATGATTTCCACGATTTAGGTTTGTGGTGCGACTATATAAAGATGCTCAAAACCTGCAAGAAAGATGTTCACAATCCTCACTTCATCTGCCCCGAAAATCTGCTTGAAGCACACGACATCTATCACAAGAAGGTCTTGGCTATAGAAGAGCGCAGAAGAAGGGAAGCCGACATTAGAAGAAAAGAAAGAGAAGCGTTGAAAGCCGTGCGTGAAAATGAAAAGTTCATCAAAGAAAAATCAAGGTTCTTTGGATTGACAATTTCTGACGGCGAAATTGAGGTAATGGTTTTGGATAACGTAGAGGCTTTCATTGAGGAAGGACAGGTGCAACATATCTGTGTGGGAACGGCGATGTATTACACTAAGAAGGACTCCCTTATATTGTCAGCGAGAATTGAAGGTAAACGTATTGAGACAGTGGAAGTATCGCTTGACTCCCTTTCAGTTATCCAGTGCCACGGAGCATACAACAAGAATACTGAATATCACAATCGGATTGTTGAATTGGTCAATTCCAACGCTCACTTAATCAAGGCAAGAATGATTGCCTAAATGTTTAATCAGACCTGCGTCAGCAATGGCGCAGGTCACAACACCCAACCAAATATGAACGTGACGATTGAAAGTCTGATATTTGACTTTGACGATAAGATAAGAGCGATTGTGCTTGACCTCATAAACCGCATAT
>OFGN01000169.1_pt1 | contig 74234 bp, 72 predicted proteins | sample 1521821 | NCBI WGS metagenome assembly OFGN01 (sample SAMEA3504094, study PRJEB24116) | mouse gut metagenome | biome: mouse gut; feature: mouse-associated habitat; material: faeces | place: Denmark | collected 2011
ACGATGGATCGTAGAACGAGCGACGACACCCGCAATCGTCTGGAAGATGCTGACGTCAAATACAAAGATCAATTAATGAACGAGGGGGGCTTAAATAGTCGCCTCGTTCATTATATCTGCTTCTACTCGCACCTACATCGTCGTCTTATTTTCCCAGTATTGCAGAATCTCTGATTTCCTTATACACATGTCAGTCTTAACTCAAATATAATAAGATCTTACTTATATAATGCTACAACTCACAATAATATCGGAGAATTGTCAACTTTGAAATATTTATTATATATTTGGGTTATAAATGTGTTAGTATGAAATTCCCAATTTTAGACATTGACCTTAAAGAGTACGAAAATACATTATATGAAGTCATAAAAAGCGATGATTGCATCATATTTTTCGATACAAATATCTTATCTTTTTTATATAAAATCAACGAATCGGCTCGTTCTGAGTTTTACAATTGGATAAATGAAATCCAAGGTCGATGTTTTATTCCTAAATGGAATGCTCATGAATACATAAAAAAAGTTACAGCAAATCGAGATGATGAATATCTGGGCGAAATAAAAACGGTTTCCGAGTCCGTAAAATCATTTAATGCTAATATAAAGTATATTAGCATGTATATTGATGACCATGTTTTGCAGGGATGTTCATATCCATCTATAGATGACTATATTAAAGAGCTCCAAGAGACACAAAAATCATTACAAAAATTAGTCAATATTATCCGGCCTCAGAAAACCATTGGAGTAGTAAGACGAGAAATTAAAGAACATTTTGAAAATAAAATCCTCGACTCGGATATTTATACGATAGTTCGTGATATTAATTATTTAGGACAGAACCGCTACCATTGTACTTTGCCTCCCGGTTTTCAAGATGCCAAAAAGGAATTCAATTCTTATGGGGACCTCATCATGTGGTGTGAGATTCTGAATTATTGTAAGGATAAAGAAATAAAAAAGTGTGTTCTTGTTTCCCGCGATGTAAAGAAAGATTTTGTCTACAATGTCGATGTTAGCGGTAGATCATGTAAACTTACAGATGTGCGTTTAAGAGATGAATTTGAAATTTACACGAATTCTGATCAATTTTATGTTGTTGACATAGAGAGATTAATATCTATATTTTCACAAAATGCTCCGTCCAAATTCGAAGCATTAGCAAAAGCAATTCAGATTATAGATATTTCCAAAATTAGAGAGAATAAAAAAGAAGAGAGCACAAATGGCATTTCATCAGAAGAAGTCTTAAATATAGACCTGAACACTTCTCAAATCAGCAATATGTCAGAAGTATATACAGATGTTATAAATGCTAATTTAGAGAGAATTGAAACATCTTCTTCTAAACAGGCAGAAATACCAGACAACGTGGCTGTTTCTGAAAAAGCACTAAAAGATGCAGATTTCAGTTTAGACGAAGACAAGGGCATACTCGCGATAATCAAAAAATTGAAATCACATACATGGCCCACCCAAAATAGTGCTATAAGCCAACTCGAAGATGATTTGAAAGGGTTAAATTTTTCTAATCTATCAGAAATCCAATTGGATGCGTTATTTGTATTAGGTCGAAACATATACCAAGCAGCTTGTGGAAATTCATATTCTGCAATTTATTATCTTCAAAAAATTGATGATAATTTATCCAAATACTCTGAAATTATTAGGGATTATGTTGTTTCTGGTGCATTGTTTGAAATATTTTTTGATTCCAAAGGCGAGATCCGTAACAGATACAAATACCGACACTCCTCATCTTTATTCAAATTAGACAGGGAAAAATATAACCGAGCCTTTTCATTTCTTGAAAACCAATTATTACAATATAAGGATACAAATATCGTCTATCCATATTATGCGGATAAAAGTAGCATTGTTTTTAACGTAGTCTCTCATCCAAAACAACTTGATGTACTATCCGGTGATAAAGAATATAATTATATAGATGAAATAAAAATCGGAACAAAGGCCATACAATTACAACGAAATGATAATTCATTATTTCCCGATGCAATAGAGCCATCTTTATTTGTCAAAGAATTATCACACATTTATTGTTTGCCAAAAGACAAAGTGCAAATTCGTTATAGCCCCAATATAAACAATGATTTGAAGATTACTGTTAATGGTTATTTTACGTCTGTAATACAATCAGAATAATTTCTCGATAAAAGTAGCTACCTGAGCGGTATGGGTAAATTCCGTTTCGTTCGCGAAGATATTTCGGGGGATTTGCAGGATACAAGATCCGGCTGGCGGGCGGTTTTGCGGGAAATCTTCTTTGCGCCTTACGGACGAAGCGTATTTTCCGCAAAAATCTTGTCGTAAGCGAATCCCGAACCTTTCAAGCTACTGAAACAGATTCCATCCATACCGGCTCCGCTAAGGCATAAACGAATCAGCAGCTTCGTTTTCTGCTCACTGCCATCCTGAGAGAGCAGTTCTGCCGCGGAATCAATCAATATCGCACAGCACACAGCTCGACCGAATAAAAGCTTTGCACAAGGAAACGCCAGAATCCTCCAACCTTCCACTTGGCATAAAAACGGAGTGAAGATATTGTTATGTCGGTACGCCGGCATATACACATGCTGTTACATGAACAAACATACGGCTATTCAGTCAGCCAACCATACAGTCATACGTTTGACTGTATGATCGTTTGGTCGGTCATACACGCATGCAATCATCTGTCTGTTCATTCACCCAGTCGATTGTACATTTATTCACCTGTTCAATCAAGCCGTCGGTCGATATTTCGACTATCCGAATAGCCAGCCGATTGTTCGGTCGGCCAAGTCATCGTATGACCGGACACTTCATGCCTGTTTCGACCCTTTGTCGTTTGTGGCGTCGAAGTGGCCCCATGTGGCACAATCGACTGTTGTGCAGATTGTTGAATAGGTCGGTATCTTTGTCGCCGTAACGATTCCGACGTAGATGGAAGCTGCCTTGCCCGTTTTTACGGCGGTCGGTTCAATAGTCCGTCCGACGAGCGGATGAAACGTTTTCAATAAGCCAAATGAGCAGAGTCGTGCTCGCACGGCTCTGCCATGGCGAGAAAACGACGGCAGAAAAGCCAACGTATTTGCAAAGGGCAAATAGCAAGCTGTGTTTTCTGCTGCACAAAAAGTTTTTTGCATCGGAAAACAGCTTGCCCGCAAGGGGGATGAAAGCACCTCCGAAGTCGGCGCTTTTCGACTGGCGGCTCCGCCATGAACGAATCGCAATTTTCAGTAACCGGCGAGGCGATGGCCTCACCTCGAAAATTTCGATTATGGAGAAAAACAGACCGGCCCGCAAAGGTCGAGGGGGACGCCCCGCGAAAACGGATACCGCTTCGCATTGTATCATGGTGCGATTCAACGATACGGAACACGCCCGATTTCTGACGATGTACGAGCAATCGGGGCTGTTGTCGAAAGCCGCTTTTATCAAGGCACGGGTCTTCGGCGACGTGTTCCGAGTGATAAAAACCGACCGCGGAACGCTGAAACACGTAGCCAAACTGACGCAACTGCACGCTCAATATCGGGCGATCGGAGTCAACTACAATCAAGTCGTCAAAGAACTGCGTACCCGTTTTACGGAACGGAAAACATTGTCGCTGCTTTATAAGCTGGGAAAAGCCACCATGCAACTCGTCGAAATCAACCGGCGAATCATTGCACTTTCCGAAGAGTTCAAAGAGAGATGGTAATCCGCCTCGTTCACTTCGTATTTCGAGGCCTCCATGTCCGCATACGCTGCAAAAGAGCTTGTTTCGCTTTGTCGATCCACGGAGTGGGATTGTTGCGCAGTTTCATGTCGCAGAACGTGCGCGAAAGGTTCGTGTCGAGCCGGGTATTGAAGACATTGGCGATATAAGCCGCCAACTGCGTAAGCGGAACATTGCCGAAGCTGCGCTTGCTGTCGAGCAGATAGATCAATTCCGTCAAATCCGTCTTGCTGTCCTGCCATGTCAGCCGTACAGCAGGCAACGAATCGTCGGAAGCTGTCTTTACATATTCCAGTGCTTCCAACTCGCCTTTCAGATAAGCCGATAACAACTCGTTGGCCAACAATTTCGCCACTTTGAAATCGGCATTGGTCGAGAACTTCGGGTCGCGCTCGTAATGAAACGATTCGAGGTATAGTGCCGTATCGTTCCGATTGCGCAGATAATACAACGTATCCAAATGCGTCATACCCGAGCGATAGTAACGCACGAAATCGGAGTGTTTGTTGTTGTAACGGTTGATCGCCTTGATTTCATCCCGCAGATAGACATGTTGCGATTCGACACCCACGGGACGGTTCATCTCGATGTTATAGATTTTGCGATAATAAATCAAACGATGGTACAACCGAGGCTTTACGACCTTGAAAAACTCGATCTCTTCGGCTTCGGAGCTGAATGTATAGCCGGCGACAAACTCCCTCAACCGCTGAAAAGCATCGCCCAAAACGAGCGATGCTTCTAAGGATTTTTTCAGAACGTTCAAGTTCGAGTGTTCGAGGTTTCTTAATTTTTTCTCGATCTCTTTTTCGAGAGTGGAAACAAATGATCGCATTATTACAACCAATTAGTTAGGTATATCCCGAATATCCATCGTACGATCACTCTACCAAATTATTGCTCTTCATCCATTCGTCGAGAAGCTGCGAAAGTCGGTCGTTGTTCAGATCCTGCATCAGGAAGTGTGTATTGCCATAGATGCCGATTTTGGGAAGTTCGACCAACGTTGCATTGCCTCCGTGGCGATTCACGGTCTCCACGAACTTGCGAGCCATTTGCAGGCGCACACGCCAATTCTCGTCGCCGAGGTTCTCGGACGGTATTTCGGGGATATAGTCGCCGAAATACAGAATGACAGGGATCTGCGTGAGTCGCTCGAACTGCTCCATAGGAACGGGAGTTCCTGCTACGCCTCCCGTTAGCCCGTCGATACGTTCCGGCACTTCGCCCTCGGGAAACACGAAACCGCCCGGTTCATACGCAACGACCGCCTTGACCTCAGGGTTCTGCATGGCAGCTATCCAACCCGGGAATCCGCCGGCCGAGTGGGTAACGAGGATATGGTCGCCGATGCGGTCGGCCAATGCGCCGAGAGCGGGAACGTCCTGCCGGTGGTCGCTCAGATCGGGCGTCATTTCACGGAAGAACTGCGAGAGCGACACGGAGTCTTTCGGGAACTGCACTCCGTCGTTATAGTTTGGCCAAATACCGAGACGCCAGATGTCGAACCAGAACATCTCGTCGGCCACAGGCTTGACCGCAGTGGTCTCCGATGTTCTTCCCGCACGCCCCCGACCGGGCAGATCCATGACATAACTGCTCCACCCGCGGCGCAGCATCAACGTAGCGAATCCGTCGCGGCCGTCGGGGGTCATCTGCCAGCAGACGCCCGAACCGCCGTAACCATGTACATAGACCAGCGGCAGCCGATGAGCGTCGGCGGGTATCTGAAAATCCACGAAGGCATGGTTGGCACGGTAGCTTTGACCGGTCTCTTCTTGCTCCACCCAGCCGACGAATTTGCGGTTGTCGTATTCGCCCTCTCGCTGTATGGTCACTCCGCCGACAGTGAAATGTCCCTGCTTGGCGATGGTTATGTTCTGCGCTTCCGTTGTTCCGATAAAAGCCATAAGCACTGCCGATAAGATAATCCTTTTCATTTTTGTTGCGTCAGTCGGTTGAATTTCATTCCTCCATTTCTCGCCTCGGCATAGCTCGAATAGCATTCGGCTATGCTCTCGGCTTATCGAAATCGTTCAATACTCCGCGAAGCGGTTCAGAATACATTTTGCCGAGGTTCGTCTCCACGATATTCAACAATGCTGAAAGCTGTTCAGCCGTGATGCCCAGATGCAGGCAGATCGATATGTGGCCGTATGCCATCGGCTCCGCACTGCCCACACCCGCAAGAACGGACACCGTAGCGAGTTCGCGCTCGCGGTAAGTCAGCAGGTCGCGCTCGAAAAGGTCAGCGAACAGATGCTCTTTCAAAAAGCGTTCGACGGTCGGGGCGAATACGGCATATCCCGCTTTCGGGGCATCGACCGATATGCCCGATATTTCGGCGAGTACGTCGCGCCCGCGTTCGTAACGGCTGCGGTCGTTTTCGATTACAGTCGCTTCCTGCCCGACGGGATCGTCTATGCCTTTCGCTTTGCGTTCATCCACTACCTGCATGAACGTCTGGATAGCCCGCAGGCTGCGCGGAAATCCGCAATAGGCGTAGGCGTGAATCAACACTTCATTCACCTCATTAACGGTCATACCCGCCTCCAAAGCCTCCGCGAGTGCCTGTTTCAGATGTTCCAGATCGCCTTTGCCCGTATAGGATGCCACTGCGACAATGGCCTGCTCACGGGCGGTCAATATTTTGTTCGCTTCGGCATGGCGACTTTCGGTCGTCGCTTCGCGGTATTGTTCGTCGCTTACGGGGTCGAGCCAGAGGGCTGCATTCGTCTGCGGATTGCACTCGACAGCCACGTGGGCGAACCAACTGTCGGGCGCTGCACCGTGCCAATGCTCCACGTCGGGAGCGATTTCGACGATATCGCCCGGAAACAACCGGCGAGCAGGCTCTCCTTTCTCCTGATAGTAACCGATACCTGCCGTAGCAATCAGAATCTGTCCGCCCTTGTGCGAATGCCAACTGTTGCGGCATCCCGGCTCGAAAGTAACGTTGAACATCGGGACGTTCAGCTCCCTGTGTTCGCTCAACGGTGCGAGCCACACTTCGCCCGTGAAATGGGGATTCGGGGATATTTTATCGCCCAGCGGATAAGGTTGTCGGAAAGTTTCCGCAGTTTGCGCGTAAGTTCCTACGCATGATATGGATAACATGGCTGTAAGAAATAGATTTTTGACGTTCATATTGTTTTTCGTTTTTTTGCAAAAGTAATGGCGGACATCGAAAACGGCGATACAAAAAAATCGGTAAAAACTGCTGTTTTTACCGATTGTATGAACTTGTAAGAATCTGCTACTCCCTGTAATCCGACGGTTTGACACCCAGATTCTGTTGCACGTAGCGACTGAAATAAGCGGGTGACGAGAAGCCGAACATGTCGGAAATCTGAACGAACGTCAGCGACTTGTCCCGCAGCAGACGCGTGATGTCGAGAATCGTATAGCGGTTGATCCAGTAGTTGGCGGCATACCCGCTGACTTTTTTCGACACCTCCGAGAGGTATTTCGACGTAACGCACAGGCAGTCGGCGTAATAGGTTACCTCGCGGTGTTCGCGGTACGTTCCCTCCTCCAGCATTTTCAGAAAACGGTTCATGATGGAGGCGTTCTGCGTGGAGATGTCGTTCTCGCCGTAGAGGCGGGCATGAAAATCGAAGAAGTCGAGAATCGCCGCCTGCATGGCATTGACGAGCGTCTCGCGATAGAACCGGTGCTCGGTATCGGCGATGCGCTCTTCAAGCCGCTCGATGTCCCGACGGCAGACGATCTGCTGCTCGGGCGTGAGGTGCATCACGGGATTGAGGAACAAGGCCAGCGAACCCTTCATGCCGTAGTTGCTCTGCGGCGTGCACAGCTCGACGAAGCCGGGCTTCGCGTAGATGATCTTGCAGAGGAAGTCGTCCGACGGCTCGACCCGCTCCACCAGCTCGCGTTTGCGGATGATCGACAGATCGCCGGCGTGCATCTCGAAATCCTGCTCGTTGAAACGGTAGCGGCACACTCCTCCCTGGCAGAGCAGATGCGCCAGGTATTCCTCGTCGGAATCCGTAGGTACTACGCCCAGCCGGTCGGCAACTATTATGTCGTTTCGATATTCCATGCCGTAAGCTTCCGTTCGCAAATATAGAAAAAATCTTGCAGCCGCGTTCAGTCGGCTGCAAGTTTCACCGTTTCTGAGCAAGGAATCAACGGTTTATCGCACGATTCCGATCGCTCGCAGCCACTCCTCGATGCCTTTCGTGTTTCGGTCCACAGCCCCGAACCCTTTCAGATGCTCGGCTGCCGGGGTCAGCTCGACGATGCGTGCCAGCGTCTCGTCGCGGTAGGTCGAAGCGTAGGTGCAGAACGGAACGACGGTCTTGCTGTTGAAATCATAACTTTCGGCGAACGTGTCGATAATCATCGGCGCGGTCCACCACCATACGGGACAGCCGATGAATACCGTGTCGTAATCCGCCCAGTTTTCGATCTTGTTTTTAATGGCCGGACGGGCGTCTGCCTCCTTTTCGGCTTTGGCCACCTCGGTGCAGGGACGATATTCCGCAGGATACGGCTTCACGGGTTCGATGCGGAACAGCGTGCCGCCCGTCAGCGAGGCGATATGCTCCGCAACATGCTGCGTATTGCCGCCCCAGCTGAAATAAGCGATGAGGATTTTCTTTTCCGCCGGTTTGGCATTTTCGGTTGCGGTCTGCGCATCAGCTCCCGTCCAGCACAGCAGGACGGCGAATAGGGTCATCAGTTTCGTTTTCATAGTTTTATAAATTGGATTCGAAAAACTCCGTCAGCTTGTTTACCGCCTGCTCCACATACTCCGGCACGTAGTAGGTCTTGATATGTGTCGCTCCGGGAATCAGGAACAGCTTCTTTTGCTGTGTGCCGGTCGCCTTGCTGTAACACAGCTCCGTCATGTAGAACGTGTCGGCGATACTGCCGGCAATCATCATCAGCGGCCGGTCTATCAGATACATCCCTTCGCTGGCATCGAACGCCATCAGATCGACGAGGCTGCTCTTGGTGTAGCGGAATGTCGAATTGGGGTGTGCATGGGTTTGCAGGTAATACACGTAGCCATCGCGGTAGAGGTCGAACGGCAGTGCGGCGGCCTGTTCGGGCGTTACGCCGCTCATGTCGCCCACGTACTCCGGTTCGCCGCCCTCGGCCTCTTTCTGACGGGCGGCCGAGGCATCGGCCAGACGCTCCTGCACGCTGTTGATCTGCGAATCGAGGAATCCGTTGCGGCGAACCAATCCGGTGTTGAACATGCTGAGCGTGGCCACGGCCTTGAAGCGTTTGTCGGTCTGTGCGGCCGCCAGCGTGTAACCGCCACCGCCGCAGATACCGAGAATACCCAAACGATTTGCATCCACACCGGGGTATTGCAGCAGGATGTCGGCAGCACGATGGATGTCCTCGATGCGGTGGGCGGGCTTGTCCGTGTTGCGCGGTTCGCCCTCGCTGGCTCCTTGATAAGCAGCATCGAACGCCAGACAGATATAGCCCGCTTCGGCCATGCGCTGGCTGTAAAGGCCCGCCACCTGCTCCTTCACTCCGCCGTTAGGGTGCGCCACGACGAGGGCGGGATAGCTTTTCGCCGGGTCATAGTCCGCCGGCGTATAGACGTTGGCGGCGATTTTCAGACCGCCGAGGTCGTAGGTAATGGGATGGATATTAACCTTACCGTCCGCATTTTCCGTGAGCGCGCCGGCATAGACCAGCCCCCACGGATTCGAGTTGTGGCTCTTGAAAGCGGACATATCCGCCACTGTAAATGATTCGTTCGTTTTCATCGTCTCTTGTGCGTTTAATGTATTGCCAAAGGTCATTGCCGCCAGCAATACGGATGTCATTATTTTTTTCATATTTATCGGTTTATATATTTCTCCCAGAACTTCACAGCCTCTTACTCCCAGCCTTCCGCACTCGTTCCGATGCCCAAGCCGAAGCCGTGACGCAGATTCGGGAAGAGATGAAATTCGGCATCGATGCCCAGCGCGTTGAGATTCTCCACCCGCCGCTGCATGACCGACGCACTCGCTATGCCGTCGTTATCGCCGATGACTACGTAAGTCGGCGGATCGTTGCGCGTATAGTCGGTATGGCTGGTGTAACCCATAACGACGACGGCCGGACGCGGGTTATCGGCCTCGATGAATCCTTGTGTCGAGTAGGAACCCAGATAGGCCGCCATGCGTGCGCCTGCCGAGCCGCCCCACAGCGAGTAATCTTCGGTCGAGACCTGCAACTCTCCGGCATGGCGCAGGATGAAGTCGATGGCCGCGGCGAGGTCTTCGCACGCCACCTGCGCACCGCCTGTCCGATACTGGATGGAAAAGGCGTTGTAACCCATTTCGCTCAAAGCGATGGCCAACGGAAATCCTTCGTGGATCGCCCCGACATACGACCAGCCGCCGCCCGGACAGACGACGGCGAACGGCCGCCCCGGTTCGCCCCGGAAAAAGAAAAGGCCGGTATTGTTCTTGCGCGTATCGGCCCGTTTCTCGGCATCGGAATAGATGTCGTAGAAGATACGATTGCCGTCGTGCACATAATCGATCATCCGGTTGATGGTCTCCACGGCCCGTTCGCCCGTTACGTAATTATGGAAGGGCAACATGCTCGCGACATTCCGAAGCGGTAAATCGTCGTCGTATCTCCGTTCGACCGGCAGAATGAACTGCCCGAAGCCGGCGAACGCCTCGTGCTCCACCACGTCTTTTACCGTGCTGGCCGTAGACAAATGCCCGGCGACCAGCTGTGTCGGGCTTTCCGGCAGCTCCGCTGGTCGTTGCGGATCGGATTGCGACGGTTCCGCCTCGGAAGAGGTGCAGGCGACCGACAGCAGGCACAGCAGAGATACAGTCATTGTTTTCATTTTACCGTACCTTTATGAAATCCGTACCGCAACCACATGACGCCGTGTTCCCGCTGCTCTGCGGAGAGCAGTTGCAAACTCTGCCCTCCTGCCGGACGATCGGTCGTACCGCCAATATATTCGAAGATGGACGGCACGCCCGAAAGCCCGTCGATGCCGGGATAGACGACCAGACTCAGTTCATCGACCAATCCGTCTGCAAGCAGTGCACCGTTCAATATGCCGCCGCCCTGCACCGAAACGGAGCGAATCCCGAACTCGCGGCCGACAGCTTCGAGCCCTGCCCGAAGATCGGTCGCAGCATCGACGATAACGTAGGAGATCCGCCTCTCGCGCAGATGGGAGAGGTACTCCTCCGTGGCATTCCGCCCCACGATGACGAGTATATTGTCGCCTCTCAGAGAGGAAGACGTAAAGAAAATGTCGGCATCGGGATCGGCTACGATGAACATCCGCTCCGAACGGCGTTCGCCAACGAACACGGCGGGAGTATCCGGCTGTACGGGACGTCCGGAGACAGCGAATTTATAGGAAAATACAGCGCGTAGGGTGTTCTTTCCGAACATCCATGCGTCCGTGCCCAGTTCGCGGCCGACGGCGGCATAGACATGCAACAGCTCCGAGGCAGGCGTGCCATCGAACGGCTCCGTCCAACGGCTATTGAGCAACCGCCCGTCGACGGAACTCATGATATGACAAACTATTTTCGGTTTCATAAATTATTTTTTAATAGGCGATCCGCCGAATACTTCGCTCATCGGCATCGCCGCGAGGGCTTCGTCGATGGTCCGCACCTGTTCGGCAGTCAGGAGAATATCGGCAGCTCCGATATTCTCCTTGAGGCGGCACAGGTGGCGCGTTCCGGGAATCGGCACGATCCACGGACGTTTATTCATCATCCACGCCAGCGCGATCTGCGACGGCGTGGCACGGTGCTCCTCCGCCAAGCGGTCGATAAGCGCGAACAGCGTGCGGTTCTGCTCGAAGCTCTCCGGGCGGAACTGCGGCATCGAAGCTCGATAGTCCGTTGCAGCGTTGAACTGCGTATCGGCGGTGTAACACTCCGTCAGCAGTCCATTGGCCAGCGGCGAGAAGGCAACGAAGCCCACGCCCAGCTCTTCGAGCACGGAAAACAGCGCCTCGTGCCGACGCGCCATCATCGAGTAGCGGTTCTGCACGGCCGCGACGGGACAGACCTTGTGGGCGCGGCGCAGATACTCTTCCGTCGCCTCCGAAATACCCCAGTGGAGGATTTTGCCCTCGCGGATCAGGTCGGCCATCGTATCGGCTACCTCCTCGGGTGCTACTTTCGGGTCGATACGATGCTGGTAGTAGAGGTCGATGCGGTCGGTGTGCAGGCGGCGCAGCGACTCCTCGACCGAGCGGCGGATGGTCGCCGGGCGCGAATCGGGAATCGACGCATGCGGCCCCGCACCGTGGGGATCGTCGAACGTCAGTCCGAATTTGGTAGCCAACACGATCCGGTCGCGCAGCGGTCGCAAAGCCCGGCCCAGCAACTCCTCGTTATCGTGTGGGCGGTCTGCCGTACCATAGACCTCGGCCGTGTCGAAAAAGGTATAGCCCATCTCCACGGCATCCGAGAGCAGCTCCGTCATTTCGCGCTTGTCGGCCGGAGCACCGTAGGCGTGGCTCATGCCCATGCAGCCCAGCCCAACGGCGGAGACGCTCAGGCCACCCAACCCCAATGTTCTGTACTTCATATTCTATCGCTGTGTCGGAATCCGCATCTCGCCCAGATAGGCGCGTTCTTTCTCCTCGAGCGTCATGTTGAAAAAACGCTTTTCCTTATCGAGGCTCCGCATCTGCGCCATCTCCCCGTCGGTCAGTTCGAAGTCGAAAATCGCGATATTCTCCTTGATGTAGTCGGGATTCGAGGCTCCGGGAATGGCGGAAAAACCTTCCTGCATGTGCCAGCGCAGAATTACCTGCGCCGGGGTCTTGCCGTGCGCTTCGGCGATTTTCATGATGGTCGGATCTTTAAACAACACACCGTTCGACATCGCACCGCCCAGCGGGAACCAGCAGGTAATGTGGATGCCGTAAGGCTTTACCTTCTCGCGTACGGCCAACCGTTGCGCGTAGGGATGACACTCTATCTGAAGCACGGCAGGTTTTACAGTGGATTCGCTCATGATTCTCTCGAACACCTCGTCGCTCGCATCGAAGTTGCTGAGACCCAGCGCACGCACCTTGCCCGTTGCCACGGCTTTTTCCATATCGCGCCATGCACCCACGAAATCGCCAACGGGCTGGTGGACGTACAGCAGGTCGACATAATCCAACTGCAACCGCTCCAACATTTCATCGATCGCTTTCAGTGTCTTGCCCTCGCCGTATTCCGTAGGCCAGATCTTCGAGGTAATCCAGATCTGTTCGCGCGGCGTACCGCTCTCGGCCATGAATGTCTTCACAGCGCGTCCTACGCCCTTCTCGTCGTTGTAGGCATGGGCGGTGTCGATGTGCCGGTAGCCGGCGCGCAAAGCCGTGAGGCACGACTGCTCGCACACCTCGTCGGAGGGTTGGAGGAAAGTTCCCAGGCCGAACTGCGGCATCAGGATACCGTTGTTGAGCTGCACCAGCGGTACGCCGGCGGCAGTCTTATAAATATCCTGCGCGAAAGAGGTGCTGCCAATCATCGAGGCCAGCGTGGCGAGGCCGATAAAGATTTTTCTTCTCATATCCGTTTATTTTTTCGACATGGCAAAATTAGAACGGCACGACCGGGCCGGCATTACAAGAATTTCGGTTGAAACTACACTTATTTCGGTTTTTGCATCGACACGGAACCGATTCCCGAAAAAATGGTAATTCGAGCCGTGTTTTTTATTCCGCCGACACGAACGGACCTATCTAATTTTGCACGCGGATAACCGCAGAACAACCGATAAACTACAATACAATATGAAAAAGTATCTGATCTATCTGATGATGGCTGCGGCCGTCATGGCATTTGGAGCCTGCTCACCCGAAGACGAAAGCGACCCCCAGACACCGGGAACCGAAACGCCCGTGAATCCGGACGACGGAGACGACGCATCGGAAGTTCCCGACACGCCGGAGACTCCCGACGAACCGCAGCAGCCGGGCGACGATCCCGATACCCCGACCAGCGGGAGCAGAATCCTGGTCGCCTATTTCAGCTGGGGCGGCACGACGCAGCGTATGGCGCAGGAGATCGCGCGCCAGACTGGTGCCGACCTGTTCCGCATCGAGCCCGTCGTTCCCTATCCGACCGAATACACGCCCTGCACCGAAGTGGCGCGTACCGAAAAGGAGGCTGATGCCCGCCCGGCTATCGTAAACGAGGTCGAAAATTGGGCCGATTACGATACGGTGTTCATCGGTTGCCCCGTGTGGTGGTGGACCACTCCGATGATTATCTGCACCTTCGCCGAACGCTACGACTTCGCGGGCAAGACCGTAGTGCCGTTCTGCACCTATGCCGCCACCTACCGCGACGAAACGCTGGCACGCATCGTGGAGTTGACACCCGATGCCGTGCATCTGACCGGCGAGGGGCTGACGAGCGGACGAATCAACGAACAGAACATCTCATCATGGCTCAAAGCGATCGGAATAATCGAGTAAATATAGTCCTGATAATTATCAACATATCCAAATACATCCTTGCAATGGCCGTGGTGTTAGCCATATCAGGCTGTACGGCACAGGCACAAACAAAAACTGATGGTAACATGAAATCGGTAATCGTATATTTCACACACTCCGGCAATACCGAACTTGCCGCCAAGCAGGTTGCGGAAGCGACAGGAGCCAAAATGATCCGGCTTTTGCCCGAACGACCCTATTCATCGGAAGATGTCGATTGGGTAAACGAACAGTCCCGCTGCACGCAGGAACACCTCGATCAATCGCTTCGGCCGGCTATCAAATCGGTCGATATTGACTTCGCAAAGGTGGATACCGTGTTCATCGGCTTTCCCGTCTGGTGGCACGAAGAACCGGCGGTAATCCGCACTTTTCTCGACAATTACGGCGAACAACTGAAAGGCAAGGTAATACTTCCTTTCTGCACCTCCTACGAAAGCCCGATGTCGGAAGCCGATGCCACACTGAAGAAAGGTTATCCTGCCCTGAAAATCAGAAAAGGGCTTCGCCTGCCTGCCAAATCGGAAGAAATCAAAAAATGGATAAAACAATGAATACGGTAAAATTGAACAACGGCATCGAGATGCCCCAGATGGGTTACGGTGTCTATCAGGTGTCGCCCGCCGAGTGCGAGCGGTGCGTAAGCGACGCCCTGAGTGTCGGCTACCGCATGATCGACACGGCGCAGGCCTACCACAACGAGGAGGGCGTAGGCAACGCCGTGCGCCGCAGCGGCATCGGCCGCCGGGAGATATTCCTCGTGTCGAAAGTCTGGATCTCCAACTACGGCTACGAGCGGGCCAAAGCCTCCATCGACGAGAGCCTGCGCCGCTTGCAGACCGACTACATCGACCTGATGCTGCTGCACCAGCCCTTCTGCGACCGCTATGGGGCGTACCGCGCCTTGGAGGAGGCGTACAAAGAGGGAAAACTGCGCGCCATCGGCGTGTCGAACTTCTATCCCGACCACTTCATCGACCTGGCCAGCAACATGGAAATCGTGCCTGCAGTCAATCAGGTCGAGACGCACGTTTTCAACCAGCAGCGGGAGCCGCAACGCATCATGGAGGAATTTGGCACGCGCATCATGTCGTGGGGCCCGCTGGCCGAGGGGCGCAACGGATTCTTTACCAATCCGCTGCTGGCCGAGATCGGCGCCCGGTACGGCAAGAGCGTGCCGCAAGTTGCGCTAAGGTGGCTTATTCAGAGCGGCGTCATCATCATCCCAAAATCGACCCATATCGAGCGCATGCGACAGAACATCGACATTTTCGATTTCGCGCTCTCCGACGAGGAGATGGCCGCCATCGCCACGCTCGACACGGGCCGCAGTCTATTCTTCGACCACCACGATGCCGAAACTGCCCGTATGTTCATGGGGTGGAGGTAATGCGATGAAAAAGAATTCAGGAAACACTCCCATATACGCATTACCCGCAGCGAATTTGTCAATGCGCCGGTTATCAACGAATATCCCTTGACGCTCGAATGTAAGGTCGTCGAAATGGAGGAGGCATTGGATGAAATGCACGTCGTCGGAGAAGTCGTCAATGTACTGGCTGACGAGTCGGTGCTCGGCTCACAAGGCCGAGTGGATATGGGAAAGCTTCGCCCGATCATCTACGATTCCGTATCCCGCTCCTACTGCATAGCAGGCGAAGCTGTCGGGCAGGCGTTTCTCAATGAGAAAAAGCGGCTCGTGATGGAGTGAGCGAAGCATGATAATCCGGTGGAGCTGGTACTCCACCGGATTATTTATAAGAATACAGTATGAATATTCCTGATTTAATTGTATTTTTGCATTGGATATAAGAGTTATCGTAAGCATGACAAGCATAGCGGTTTAGATCACTCTGCGGATTACTTATCCGTTGCCTTCTTTCATGCGATTTTCTTCTAAATCGTTTATGTTCAGATAAATATCTCCGGGATATCTGAAAGATACGAATAAGCGAGGGCAAATGCAAACGTGTTTGCAATTTGCCGAACGAGAGGATCTTCGGCAAAGCCAAAGATACGAAGAAAATCCGAGAGCGATGCACCGGTAAAGCAAATAATGTTAAAGTGCGGTAAATCAGAATTTGACGGTTTCGTTCGGCCGTAGGCTTCGCAAAGGGTAAAAAAACGAAAAAGAGTCCCGAATCCGAATATGGGACGACTGAATGCTACTTATCCGTTGCCCTTTTCAAGGGTCGGATAACGCCCGTTTCGCCTACCGTCGGCCGCCCGATTCGATCGCTGTCTCGCTGCGCTGTCGCTTCTCCTCGCATCCCGATTACAAAAGTAGCTATAATTTCGGTTCGGGAGTAAAAAGACAGGGGCAAAGCGCCGAGTGAGGTTTTTGTTTCTATATATTGATACACATCATATCCCGCGAACTCGACCTGCCTATTTCTCGCAAGAGAAAATCGCCTTGGTACTCGACAAAGCCGTCGGGATTACCAAGCGTACCCTTGCGGCAGATGAGCCTGTGAAATCGTCCGGCTTCGATTCTTTCGTCATGAAAGACATTCCGTTTCGGCTCTTTTACTATCTATGTCTATCCCACCTGTATTTCCTCGATGTTGACCAATTTATTGGCGATGGCGTAAATCGTCAGGCCTGCGGTCGTGTGAATCTGTAACTTATTTGAGATATTCCGGCGATGCGTGGTGACTGTATGCACCGAAAGATACAGCTCCTCGGCAATCTCCTTGTTACTCATCCCTTTCGTCACGCAGGCGACAATATCCTTCTCCCTATCGCTGAGCGTCTCCAATTTGTCTTTCTTGTCCGGAGCGTCCTGGTCGGTCTTGTCCGCATAGGCTGTTGCTCCCTTTTCCCGTAACTGCTGTTCGATGAGCTTGACGGCAGGAACAAACAGTTTGTCTTCGATCATGCAGTGCGATGTCAAATCCTGCTCGCACGAAATGATTTCCAGCAAAGCCGCATTCAGCAAGTAGTTGTTCTTTTCGGGATAGCAACGGATGATAACATCTTTCAACTCTTTGAGCTTGTCGCCTATGGGCGCGTGCTTACTCGCAAATTCGGAGATGGTGTAGTTGCGTTTCAAATGGCCTTGCGACAACTGCTCGACATAGGAGAATACCACATCATTCTCATACTCCATGTGTTTCCGAACCGCCTGAACATACTCGTCGTAGAAACGGATGATAAGCATGGCGATATCGTTGCCTTCCGAGCAATCGACGGCTTCGATCAGTTTTCGGCGGATGCTCGGAAGATTGAAATCCAGAAAGTACTCGTGCGACTGTTTCAGGTAGCGGATCAGCGAAGGCAGAGAGACTTCCCCGAAATGGAAATCCCGTCCCGCGACATAATTCACTACCGCCAAAAAAGTCTTCTCGTCCACACGATGCGTTCGGCATACCTCCCGAACCGATTTGTCGCCGAAGCCCAAAGAAATATCGAAACGTCCCATGACCAGAATCAACTCGCTGTTGTTTCTGACCAGATCGCGCATCCTGTCGCCCGGCAGATAACATTTATACTCTTTCATCGGGTTCTTAGAAATTATTTATATCCGACTGCAAAAATACTCACTTATATAAAAACAGACAATACTCAAATTTTGTGAATGATAGTGTCGTAGCGTTACAAAATACTAAAATCGGAGTATTGCCCGCCTAAAAAAGCGCGGGTAATTTTGCAGCCGAAAAAAAATAGACAAAACTTAAAAAACAACAGATTATGAAATTGAAAACGATTTTAGCAGTTGCAGTCGTGGCGCTCAGCTCGGCAGCGTGCAGCGAGAATGAGAAACAGCCGGCCGTAGCCGATATCGCCGGCAGTTACGAGGGTTACACACTGGCAGGTTGCGCCTATTTCCAGAACACCTGCACGGCCGGCGAAACCGTCGTCGTAACCGAAAACACCGACGGCACGGCCCGCGTGACCTTTACCTCCGACTCGTGGGGCGAGTTTACCATTCCCGTTGCGCAAATGAGCGTGAACGGCGGCACCTACACCCTCACGGGCAGCGGTCAGACAAAAATGGGTATGGGCGGCAACGTCTCTTCCTACGATTGCACATACACCGCAGTGATCCATTCGCGCGAAAAGGCACAGATGCAGTTCAAGGTCGCCGGTGTCATGGGAGGCCTGACCCTCGACTTTACCACAGGGGAGGCTCCCGCCGACATGCTGCTGTCCGGAATCTACAAAGGCTACACCGATGCCGACTGCACCTATTTTCAAAACCGCTATACCGACGACGAAAGCCTCAACGTGACGGCCAACGGCGACGGAACCCTCGCCGTCCTCTTCGAATCGGCGGCGTGGGGCACATTCAAGGTCGACAAAGCCACTGTCAGGAAGAACGGCGACAATTATACGTTCACGGGCGAAGGGACGGTGTCGATGGGCATGGGAGACAACGTAAAGGACTATGCCTTTACCATGACCGGCGAGAGCAACGCCGCAAAGGACGACTATTACATCGCATTCAACGCGCCTGCCGTAATGGGCGGACTTACCGTCACGCTGCTGCCGGGCAAGGCTCCCGCCACCGCAGAGTAATTACCTAATACGAATAGAGATGTCAGTAAGCCATAAGATAACATCTATTCTGCCGGGAGTGATAGCCATACTATCGCTCTCGGCTTGTAACGGCATATTGGAGGATATCTACGACGCACCCGAACCCGAAGAGACCAAAATATACGGTTTTATCGCCGTCGATGACAATACGCACACGGGCCGCATATACCTCGACGCGACGGACTACACCGAGTGGCACTACATCGACCTGCACGGCAAGTCGGTGACGACGGCCATCGTAGATGCCGAGACACCCGCGAACTGGGACCTTGCCATACACCGCTACGATGCCAAGACCAACGGCGGAGCCGTCATGGAGAGTGCGGCGGCTGGTTTCAGCATGCTGTCCGCTATAAACACTATTCCCGCGGAGGCCTCTGTTTCCGACAAATGGACGACAGACAAAATAACAGTCGATATGTCGCAGATGATGGACGGCATCATCCGCTATGCCGAAGACTGGTATAACCACTGTCTCTCCGGATGGCTCCATGTCGATACCTCGACCATGCCGCCCGTCTATACGCTTTCGGGAAAAATATACCTGCTGCGCCTCTCGGACGGCACCTGTGCCGCGCTGCGCCTGACGGACTTCATGAACGATGCCGCCGTCAAGGGTTTCATGACAATCGACTACCTATACCCCGTACAGCCATGACAGGAAGAACGACGATATTTTTATTGCTCGGTCTGCTCCTTGCGGTCGATGCTGCGGCACAGCGCAGAATATCCGGCACGGTAACCGGCGACAGGTGCGAGCCCTTGACGGGAGCGACGATCCTTGTGAAGGAAATTGCGGGACTCGGGGCGGTAACGGACACCGAAGGACGCTATGAACTGCGGCTGCCCGACAAGAAAGAGTATACCCTGACGGCGACATATATAGGTTATTTCGATGCCAAGCAGACCCTGGCGGCCGACCACGGCGGTGTATTGGATTTCCAGTTAAATGAAAATCCGACATTACTCGAACAAGTCGTGGTAACGGGGACCCGCACACCCAAACTGTTGAAGGACGTGCCCATCGTGACGCGGGTCATCGCCGAATCGGACATCCGGCGCACGGACGCCACCAATATCGGGGATCTCTTACAGACCGAACTGCCGGGCATCGAGTTTTCCTATTCGATGAACCAGCAGACCTCGCTCAACATGGCTGGATTCGGCGGCAACTCGGTGTTGTTCCTCGTCGACGGGGAGCGCCTGGCGGGCGAAACGCTCGACAACGTGGATTACAGCCGCTTGAACATGGATAACGTGCAGCGCATCGAAATCGTGAAAGGGGCTGCGTCGTCTCTCTACGGCTCGAATGCCGTGGGCGGCGTGGTAAACATCATCAGCCGCGAGTCGCAGGAGCCGTGGTCGGTAAATGTCAACGGACGCTACGGCGCGCACAACGAACAGCGGTACGGCGGCTCGGCGGGATTCAACCGGGGACGCTTCAACTCCATGACCAACGTGCAGTACACCTCGATTGACGCCATCGACCTTTCCAAAGGCACGGACAACACGCAGGTCGGCGATTACAGCAACATCTACGGACACTCCGTGCTCAATGTCAAGGAGCGTCTGATATTCACCGCCGCGGAGGGACTGAGATTCACGGCGCGGGCCGGCTATTTCTTCCGCGAGCGCAACTCCTCGGAAAGCCTCCGGGACCGTTACCGCAGCTTCACGGGTGGACTGAAAGGAAACTACACCGTCACGGACAAGGACGATCTGGAACTTTCGTACTCGTTCGACCAGTACGACAAGAGCGACTACCTCGTGGCCGGTGGCCGCGACGTGCGCGATTACAGCAACGTGCAGCACACGCTCCGCACGCTCTATAACCATACCTTCGCGGGCAGGCACATCCTGACCGCCGGCGGCGACTATATGCGCGATTACCTGATGTCGTACCAGTTCGAGGACAACGGCAGCCATATCCAGCATACGGCGGACGTCTTCGCCCAGCTCGACTGGAACCCGCACGAGAAATTCAATCTCATCGCCGGACTGCGCCTCGACTGGTTCTCGGAAACGAAACTCATGCACCTCTCCCCGAAACTGGGACTGATGTACAAGTTGGGCTGCTGCTCCCTGCGCGGTTCGTATGCCGGAGGCTTCCGGGCACCAACGCTAAAAGAGATGTATATGAACTTCTACATGGGCAACATATTCATGATTTACGGCAACCCAGACCTGCGACCCGAGTCGAGCCACAACTTCTCGCTCTCGGCCGAATATATGAAGGGACGTCATAACCTGACGGTTACCGGATTCTATAACATCGTCGACGGACGCATCACCACGGCGTGGAACCAGGCGCTGGGCGGGCAGGTATACACCAACATGTCGCGCCTGCAAGTGGCGGGAGTGGATGCCAACGCATCGGGCATCTACCCCTGCGGCATATCATGGCGCCTGTCGTATGCCTACACCTACGAGCACATCGGAAAGGGCGAGCCGATGCTCTCCTCGACACGGCCGCATACGGCGACCGCCCGCATCGCCTATGACAAGGACTGGAAGAATTACGGTCTGAGCGTGGCGCTGTCGGGACGTTACCTCTCGAAAGTGACCACCGACATCTATACCGAAATTACCTCATACGAGAAAACCGAGAAGCAGACCTACCCGGGATACACGATCTGGAAACTGAGCCTCTCGCAGCGGGTGTGGCGGGGTGTGAGCGTCACGCTCGCCGTGGACAACCTCTTCAACTACCGTCCCCGCTACTATTACAGCAACTCTCCGACTACGACGGGAACCGTCTGCTCGGCGGGCCTGTCGCTCGACATAGAACAAATGTTTAAGAAAAAATAGAGACACCTAATATGAAACGAAAGATAATCCTTTGGGCGGGAATCGCCCTGCTCGTCGTCGTGGCGGGCGTGGCGGTGTGGAACGTCTGGTTCTCCACCACGCGCATCGCCTTTGTAAACTATCAGGTCATCACGCTCGGCCAGATCGCCAAATCCAACGACAACAGCCGTATCAGCCTCTCCGCGCTCGACGCGGAGGAGCTGGACCGTCTTGGCAAGTACGATATGGTGCTGATCAACGGTATGGGCCTGCGCATCACGGCCGACCAGCGCGCAGCCATACAGCGTGCCGCCGATAACGGGCTCGCCGTCATCACGACGATGGCCACCAACCCGGACAATAATATCGTTTCGGCCGACTCCGCCACCGTTGCCACGATCAAAGGCTACCTCAACGGCGGAGGGCGCCGCAACTACCGCAACATGCTTACCTTCATCCGTCGCAACATCGACGGCAAGACCTTTGACAGCGAAGAGCCCGACGCCCCGCTCGAACGGGAGCGGAAGCAGTTCTACCACACCGACCCGGCCAATCCCGAAGACGAGGAGACGGATTTCGGCAGCGTCGCCGAATACGAGGCCTTCCTGCGCAAGCACGGTCTGATGAAAGAGAACGCCCCGCGCATTATCCTCACAGGGCAGATGGGAGAGCCGGAAGACCTGGTCGCCGCGCTGGAAAAGACGGGCAACAATGTCTACTGCGTCCGCGACATGCAGGCGGCGGTGCGGAGCGGTCAGGCGGATTCGATACGTCCCTCGGCCGTCATCGACATGGCTCACGGACGCATGGGAGACTATATGGTGGACTATCTCACGAAGAAAAACATTCCGCTGTTCGCTCCCCTGAACGTCAACCGTCCGGTCAATGAATGGGAGGACGACAAGACGGGAATGAACGGCGGCTTCCTGTCGCAAAGCATCGTCATGCCCGAAATCGACGGCGCAATACGCCCGTATGCGCTCTTCGGCCACCGCCTCGACGCCGAGGGATTGCAGCAGGCATACGCCATCCCCGAACGTCTGGAAACATTCGTCGAGACCGTAAACCGCCACATCGCCCTGCAAAGCAAACCCAACAGCGAGAAGCGGGTGGCCATTTACTATTACAAAGGCCCCGGACAGAACGCGCTGACAGCGGCAGGCATGGAGGTCGCCCCGTCGCTCCACAACCTGCTGGTCAGAATGAAGCGAGAGGGTTACCGCGTCGAGAACCTGCCTGCATCGGCCGAGGAGCTGGAACGACTCATCCAGCGTCAGGGAGCCGTGTTCAATGCCTATGCCAGAGGTGCCAAAGCCGGATTCCTGAAAAACGGCGACCCCGAACTGATTCCGGCACATAAGTACGCCGAATGGACGGCCGCAGCGATCCGCCCCGAGCGGATGGCGGAGGTCACGGCGCTCGACGGCGAGTTCCCGGGCTCCTATATCTCTACCGAACAAGGCGAGCTGGCACTGCCACGTGTGGACTTGGGCAATGTCGTGCTGCTGCCGCAACTGGCCGCGGGTGCGGGAGACGACGATTTCGCCATCGTACACGGCACGGACGCCGCGCCGCCTCACGCCTACATCGCCTCCTATCTCTGGGCTCGCTACGGCTTCGGCGCCGACGTGATGATCCATTTCGGCACGCACGGCTCGTTGGAATTTACGCCCCGCAAGCAGGCCGCATTGTGCGGCAACGACTGGCCCGACGCGCTGGTGGGAGCGATGCCGCACCTCTATGTCTACTCGATCGGCGACGTGGGCGAGGGAATAATCGCCAAGCGGCGCTCGTATGCGACGCTGCAATCGCACCTGACGCCTCCGTTCATGGAGAGCGACGTGCGCGGCATCTACAAGGAGCTGTGCGAAGCCGTCAGACAGTACAACGACCTTCTCTATGCCGAAAGCAAACCCGATACGGAAAAGGCCGCGCTGAAAGTCAAACGCCTGACCGTGGAGCTTGGCATCCACCGCGAACTGCGGCTTGACTCCCTGCTCACGACTCCTTACACCGAACAGGATATCGCACGCATCGAGACTTTCGCCGAGGAACTGGCCAATGAAAAGGTAACGGGAGAACTCTATACGATGGGCGAACCCTACTCCGCGGAGCGTATCCGCAGCAGCGTTTACGCCATGTCCGCCGAACCGATAGCCTATTCGCTGCTGGCACTGGACAAATGGCGCGGCAAGGCGACCCATGAAACGGAAAAGCACAAGTCGCTCTTTACCCGCCGCTATCTGGCCCCGGCACGCGAACTGGTCGCCCGGCTGCTGACTGGCTCCGAGCAAGTCTCCGATGCCCGGATATGCGCGGTGGCCGGAATTACGCTTGAAGAGCTTGCCGAAGCGCGGGAGATTACCCGTTCGCTCAATGCTCCGCAGGATATGATGTCAAGAATGATGGCCATGCAGGGCTCCGGTGCGGCAATGAAGCATCCGGCGGGAGCCACAGCAGGAAAAGGCAGCGGCGCGAAACATCCGTCGTGGATTCCGAAAGTCGGCAAACGTCCCGAAAATGCCGGACACGGCAGCGACGGGAAGAGTGAGGAAAGAGCGGCGGCAATGCCTGCGATGAAGACGTGCGAGAAGGAGTACACCAAGGAGGAAAAGGAGCTCGCCCGTGTGATTACGGAGATAGAGCGCACCATCCGCAACGTTGGGAACTACAAATCGGCGCTGGAACGGAGCCCCGAAGCAGAACTCGCATCGCTGCTCAATGCGATGAACGGAGGCTACACGGCGCCCTCGCCGGGCGGCGACCCCATTGCCAACCCGAACACCGTACCGACGGGGCGCAACCTCTATGCCGTAAATGCCGAGGCCACGCCGAGCGAGGTCGCATGGGAACGGGGCAAGGAGCTGGCGGAAAACACCGTCAGGATGTATCGGGAACGGCATAACGACTCCATTCCCCGTAAGGTAAGCTACACGCTTTGGAGCGGCGAGTTCGTCGAAACCGAAGGCGCCACCGTCGCGCAGGTCCTCTATATGCTGGGCGTTGAGCCCGTCCGCGACGCATTCGGCAGGGTGACCGACATCCGACTGATTCCCTCCGAACAACTCGGACGACCGCGCATCGACGTGGTGGTGCAGACCAGCGGACAGTTGCGCGACATCGCCGCATCGCGTCTTTTCCTCATCTCGCGCGCCGTGGAGATGGCTGCCGCCGCAAAGGATGACAAGTATGAAAACTTCGTGACACAGAGCGTCGTCGATGCCGAACGCTCCCTTATCGAAAAGGGTCTCTCGCCCAAAGAGGCCCGCGAAGTATCGACCTACCGCGTGTTCGGCGGCGTGAACGGCAGCTACGGTACGGGCATAACCGGAATGGTGCAGAGCGGCGACCGCTGGGAAAACAGCGCCGAGATAGCCGGCATCTATATGCAAAATATGGGAGCGTACTACGGCAGCGAAAAGTCATGGGAACAGGTACGGCGGTTCGCTCTGGAAGCGGCGCTCGGCAACACGGATGCCGTAGTACAGCCCCGCCAGAGCAATACATGGGGAGCGCTGAGCCTCGACCACGTTTACGAGTTCATGGGAGGGATGAACCTCGCCGTGCGCAATGTCACGGGCAAGGACCCCGACGCATATATGAGCGACTACCGCAACCGCAACAACATGCGCATGCAGGAGCTGAAAGAGGCCATCGGCGTGGAGAGCCGCACCACCATCTTCAACCCCGCATACATCCGCGAGAAGATGAAGGGCGGGGCGGGTGTCGCTGCCGGTTTCGCCGAAATCGTACAGAACACTTACGGTTGGAACGTGATGAAACCCGATGCCATAGACAACGAGCTGTGGGACGAGATATACAATGTATATGTGCAGGACAAGTTCGGTCTGGGCGTACAGGACTATTTCGAACGGCAGAATCCCGCCGCCCTGGAAGAGATGACGGCCGTCATGATGGAGACGGCGCGCAAAGGGATGTGGAATGCGTCGGCGGAGCAGTTGAAGGCCATTGCCGAACTCCACACCGATTTGGTGGAGAAATACAAACCCTCCTGCTCGGGATTCGTCTGCAACAATGCGAAGCTGCGCGAATACATCGCATCGAAGAGCGTGCCCGAGGCGGCCGACAGGTATGAACGGAATATCCGTGACATCCGCGAGACCTCGCTCTCGGAAGACAGGAGCATGGTACTCAAACGAGAGGAGATGAATGCGTCCGACAAGACAAGGACGATAGTCAGCAATACGGCGGTGGCCGTTCTGGTGCTCGTGGCGATAACCGCGCTGGTCTGGACGGTACGCCGGCGCCGCAAAAAGATGGAGGAATAATGGAAACCGTAGTATTGGTCATGATGATGCTGGTCTGCTTCAATTACGTCTTGAAGCAGACCTACCGGAAAAAATACGCGGTGGCATGCTCGGCGGTCGTTTGCGCGCTCTTTATGGGGTTGATGTGGCCCTATGCGGTCGAACAGTCGAAGTCGCAGATCGCCGGCTGGCTTTCGGACTCCGCGCTGATGCTCGACGTGGCAGTAATCCTCACGTTGGAGGTCGCGGTACAGATGGCGTTCTGCGTCCTGTCCGCACATATCCGGACATCGGGCAAGGTAAAACCGCTGACGCTATGGACATACCGCATCCTGAGGTGGTTTCCCGGCGTGCTCGTCTTTCCCGTACTGTTCAGCCTGCTGGTGTCGGTCATATTCGCCCTGCCCGGCACATCGTTCCGGCTGGTGGCGTGGTCGTCGGCAGCGGCGGTGCTTGTCGCCATACCGCTGGCGACATACGGCGTTAAACGGCTGTTGCCAGAGAAAGAGATACGCCTCGAAGTGCTTTTCCTGTCCAACGCGCTCATTGCCTTACTGGGAGTCGTCGCCACGGTGAACGGCCGTACAGCCGTAGCCGGAATCAGCGAAGTGGACCCGGCAGCTCTGGCGGGCGTGTGCGGGCTTGCCGTGCTCGGCCTTATCGGAGGCGTCATACTGCACGTAATCGGATTGAAACGAATGTTTTCGACAAGCCGGGCGCAGAGCCGAACCTGTTCGGGCCATGCCGAGGCGGGAAAACCTGTATGTAAATGAAATTAATAATCAAAAACAGATAGAATTATGAACTACATCTCAGACATCCTCTACTGGATCTCGACAGGCCTGCTCGTGCCTGTCATCGTATTGCTTATCTTCTTTTTCGGACGAGCCCTGCTGCTGATAGGCGGTTTCTTCGGGCAATATATGGCCATCCGGCGCACAGCCGCCCTTCTGGGCAAGGAGCTGGACGGACTGAATAGGGACAATGTCGCGACACTCTCGGAGCGTCTGCCTAGGAAGAACCCCTCGCTCGTGGTGTCCTATATGAAGCGGCTGCTCGAAGCCGACGGCGCGGCGATGCGGCAGCGCCTGCTCGCCGATTTCGAAATCGGTGCGGACAAGGACCTCGCAACCTCGAAGACCCTCGGCAAAATGGGACCTATGCTCGGCCTGATGGGAACCCTTATCCCGATGGGGCCTGCGCTGGTCGGCCTATCGACGGGCGACATCGCCTCGATGGCCTACAATATGCAGGTGGCCTTCGCCACCACGGTGGTCGGGCTCTTCGCCGCAGCCATAGGATTCATCACGGGGCAGGTCAAGCAGCGCTGGTACCTGAAAGAGATGACCGACCTTGAATTTGTCGCAGCACTGTTGAATGAAAAACAGACCGGAGCATGAGACGCAGACTATTGAAAAGGGAGGAGGACAACGACCCGATGAGCGTCGTGAGCAACCTCTTCGACGTGGCGATGGTTTTCGCCGTGGCGCTCATGGTGGCGCTCGTGAGCCGTTACAACATGACGGAGATGTTCAGCAAGGAGGACTTCACGATGGTAAAGAACCCCGGCAAGGAGAACATGGAGATTATTACCAAGGAGGGCGAAAAGATCAACCGCTACACTCCCTCCGAGGATCAGGACTCCAAAGACGGGAAAAAAGGCAAAAAGGTCGGTGTCGCCTATGAACTCGAAAACGGCGAAATCATATACGTGCCGGAATAGCTCACATATCGTCGTCAATCGTTACCTCGCAGTCGAAAATGGCCTTGCTTCATTCCTCCTCGCCGGTAATTCCGATTTCCCGTCCGAGATGCGGTGCAAAGATTATGATTTGCTGCTGTCCGACATCCAGATGCCGTGAACCAACGGCTTCGAACTGTTGAAACATGCCCTGCAAAACACCTCGCCCGACATCCCCAAGAAAGTAACCAAGCTCATCGACGGAGAGCTGAAAGAGGTAAAGGTAGGCAACGGCGAGGCCATACAGCAAGATCGACGAGATACGCAACGCCTTGCCGGACTGGCTGCGCAAGCAGACGCCCGACTTCAAGGATCGGCTTACAGACCTCTACAACCGCACGTTCAACGGCTTCGTGCGCCCGAAGTACGACGGGGCGCACCAGACGTTTCCCGACCTCGACCTCAAAGGGCTGGGCATGACCGATCTTTACCGCAGTAAGAGGGATGCCGTCTGGATGGACAAGATGCTCGGCGGCAATCATTGACCACGGGGCGCTCGGACGGCAAAAGCCGCAATGCGACGGAGGTAAACCATGCGATCGGCCGGCTTGCGGAAATTATCCGCGGCCACTACGACCGCATCCGCCGCGACCTCGGCTTCGTGACGGCCGAAGCGGTCAAAATACCGTGAAGGGTATCGGGCAGAAGCCCACGACGCTGCTGGCGCTGTTTCGGGAGCACAACGTGGAGTTCGGCAAACGGGTCGGCATAGACCGCACGAAAGAGATCCTCGCCAGCTATGCGAGCTCTTGCAACCACCTCGCGGCGTTCGTGCGGTTTGATATTTATCATAAGTGGAAAACAAGCATCAGCGTTCGTACTTAGCCTGCAAAAGCTGCGACCGAGCTTTGACTGCCGCTGATACAGCGGCATTGTAATCGGTAACCGTAGCGACCGTATGCGCTTCAATTCGACACCCTCGGCCGATGTTTTTCACAGGGGCAACGGTACAATCCTCGAAAACATGATACAAAATGCAATTTGGCGGATATTTACGCATTTGTTACGTGGATTAAGATACCTTAAAAATTACATCTGACCGTTAGAATAATCCCCATAGGGCGCAACGCATAATAATAGCGTCAATCCGTAATATCCGAAGTAACGACCGACCCGAAAGAACGAGTGTTCAGCAAATTTCTGGCATCCAGAGTATAGTAGAATTTCTTCGCTTTATAGGTGAGTTTGGCCCCCAGAAACACCATGTTGCGATTCCAGCCGCCTCCAATATTGAAATAGTACCTATGGACAGAATCTGTTTTGAGACTTTGGCTTCGAGCATCAGACCGTGGGACAAATTCGGAACGTTTACGGATTCAATATATGTCAGGGCCCCATCATAACTATAAGCATACGTAAGATTGTTGTTGGCCCTCCAATAGGATGCTTTCACATTCGCAAATAACAAATCGAGAGCATTGCTATAACCAATTGAAGCCGTGTAATGTTGATTCTTCGTATTGCGCAGTATTCCGTCTTTGGTTGCTATATTGCGGTAATCCGTCATGATAAAACTGCCGTATATAAGATCCGAAAAGTGAGTTCTGAGTCGCGAACTGCGATGAATGGAGTGTCTGCACAGCATTATCAGCTTGCTTCATCCCGAAAATTTCCGGGAAAAGCATAGGTGTAACCCGCAACGAAGTCGATTGACGAAGATACGTGGTATTCGACCTGAGATTAAGCGATAATTTATCGGTCATGGGAATTATCATCCGCAGATTGTTCCGAATCGAAAGAGCAGGCAATTCGAAAGATTGCCGGACCGGAACACCGTTGCTTAGTACATGACTATAATCCTTGTTGAAATCTCCGTTGAAACAGAGTGTATTGTCCAGATAACTCGTCTCTTTGTTGTTCTCTATGTTCAGACTCAGACTTACGATATCGCTCCGTTCGGAGGCTTCGGTAACTTCGGGTACCATAATCGGAGCCGCTCCTACGATATTGTAAACGGTCGTCGACCTCCCTTCGTTTTTCCTGAGATCGTGTGCATAGCTGACCTTCATTTTCATCAAGGCACTTTCCGTGAGCTTGAAAAGAAAATTGCTTGAAAGCGCATGAATGTCGTTATCCATATAAAGGTTTTCATCCAGCGGCGGCACAGCGGGAAGCGACACTCCATTGTCTACCCCCGTAACATCCTTTCGCCGTAAGACACCGATATCCCAGGATCGTTTCCCAATCCCCTGTTATCGTCCATTCCGTAGGTTCGATTTCCTCGCTGTATATGTAATCGATGTTTTCGATTCGAAGTATGATGTCACGCGACGATTCACGGAGAGGTCTGTATATATCGTAATATGTCGCGGTCTGATCTCGGGGAATTACCGAACCTGTCACATTCGTAAACGAATAGACGTTATTCCGGTTTTCCTCCTCATAAACCACACATTGTATGGAATCTCTTATATAGAGATTATAAGTTCAGCCTGCTGCCTATTTCCAGGATAAATGGCTCCGAATAGTGTCTCCTTGAAACGGTATCGGCCAAATAACTGAAATTATAGCAGACCCGAAAGCTCTGGTCGTCTATCTTTTCACGAGTTTGGGAATCCCTCACGGTGGGGGGGGGAATATCGGTTCGTACTTATTACTTAGTATTGGAGATTCAGATGTCCGGTACAAAATATTTATGGATAGTATTCAGCACACAATATGGTCCTTGTTGGAGCAGTACCCGCAGCACACGTTTTTATTTTCAGATAAAGCGCCTTAACGGGTGGCCTTATCCGAATCGGAGTCTCTCAGCCTCCGATTTTACTCTCCGATTCGGTTTTTCAGGTCCATGCGCTCATGCAAAATTCTGACGACCTCCACCGCGCATTCGGAGACCCACCGATAGAAAACGATGTGTTTCCCCGTTCGGTAACCGAACAATCCTGCCATGATTTGAGTGTGCTCCTTGCCCTGCGGCCGGGGGCTGTCGGCAACCTGCCGGCAGGTATCAACGAGCAGCGTATAATACTTGTCGGCTTGGGCTTCGGACCATGTTTCGACAGTACAGTTCCAGATGGCTGTAAGGTCTTCGACAGTCTTGTGCGAGAAGAGCATATCAGCCATTCTTCCGCTGTGTTTTCAATGTCCGAAGATGTTGCTGCGGATCGAAGCCGACGGCGATGCCGCTGCTCACGCCCTCGTCGATCGCACTCTTCAACGCTGCGGCCTTGTTCTCCTGCTTCTCCAAAAGCCGCAGGCCGACACGCACGACCTCGCTGGCATTGTTATAACGCCCCTGTGCGATCGTGGACTGGATGAAGTTCTCGAAGTAAGTTCCCAAAGCTACCGATGTCGTTTTCATAAGCGGCCCTCTTTTTTGCAAAGTTACCAATATTTGGTAATACAACAAATTTTAGGCCGGTTTTATTGTTTTCTCTCGGGCGAATTATTCGCCCGCTCCTTTTTCAGTTTACGGAAATTGCTGAAATTACGCTCTATGAACCGCACCTCGATGCGCTTCAATCGCTAGACCAAACGCTGCATCCAGCCGTCGAAATACTCCTTGTCCACAATCATAGCTGCGCTTATTCTTTACTTCGATTTACGCAACGATCCCGCAATACCCGTTTGATTTCGCCCAACGTGTAATAGAATTTGTGGTTCAACGCCGAATAAGAGATCGTCCGATCCGACCGAAGCCGCTGCAAAGTGCGAGGGCTGATGCCCAAATACCGGCATACCGTGTCCCCGTCCACCCAATCGTCGTCCGACGTAGCGGTTTGCGGTTTTTCACGGGCAACAGTCTGCTCTATCTTCTCGATACGCCCGACAAGCTCCTTGTAGTCTTTCGCGCCGATGATAATGAATTCCATAATCCTTTGTCGTTTTATCGGGGTTATCGAATCCGATGAATACGAGGTCGGGGCTCTTTATTTTACGACACCGTTAAATAGCGATTTATAGCGTGATGCAGGTTCGGTTTTATGTAAACGGTGGAAAATGCAGGTCGAAAAACTCGTGACGGACTTTGATGTTTGGTTTATATACTACTGATATTTATTGCTGTATCAATAAAATGTGAATGCTCTGATTTTGCCATTTCTTTTGCAAAATCAGAGTATTCAAGCCTGCTTGCCTTAAATCCTTTACTCGGTATTATTCGGCATTATTTCTTATTGCGAGGCCTCCATGTCTGCATACGTTGCAGCAAAGCCTGTTTCGCTTTGTCGAGCCACGGAGTAGGATTGTTGCGCAGTTTCATATCGCAAAACGTGCGCGAGAGATTCGCATCGAGACGGATATTGAAGACGCTGGCAATATAGGCCGCCAACTGCGTTAGCGGTACGTTTCCGAAGCATCGTTTGCTGTCGAGCAGATAGATCAGCTCCGTCAGGTCCGTTTTGCTGTCTTGCCACGTAAGCCTAACCGCAGGCAACGGATCATCGGACACTTTTTTCTCATATTCCAAGGCCTCCAACTCTTCTTTCAGATAAACCGATAACATATCATTGGCCAGTAATTTCGCCACCTTGAAATCGGCATTGGTAGAAAACGTGGGATCACGCTCATAATGGAATGATTCGAGATACAAAGCAGTATCGGTTCTGTTGCGTAGGTAATACAACGAATCCAAGTGCGTCATGCCGGAGCGATAGTAACGTACGAAGGTCGGTATAACGGCCGATTGCCTTGATTTCGTCTATCTGTTATCCATGTAAATTAGATACGAAGTGATTATTAAGCGGAATAAAAATGCTCTCATTGCAAGAGCTAAAAGAGAGATTTGGATACCGGGGAAATGAAGTGATTCTGAACACTTGACAGCCCCCCATTGCCTAATTTAGCGTAAAGAAGTAATTATCAAAGAAATATCAAAGACGCGAATGAGTGAGCGCAAATGCAAATCCATTTGCAATTTGCCGAACGAGAGTATCTTCGGCGAAGCCAGTGTACGAATAAGCGAGGCCAAAACTGCTTTACCCGTATTTTTGGGGACGATTGTATATTCGGCTGACTTAACGCAGCTATCTTTCAGACGTTTTGCTCGCGGCCGAGCTCTGCGGGCGTGTCTTGCAGCAGCCCCTCGGCCTCGAACATGGGACGGTAGAACTCCGCTTTCCACTCCACAGGGCGCGGGTAGGCGCGCGAGGATGATGGCATGCGGTAGAGACGCATGCTGCGGCCGGCGTATTCGAATCGGGTGCAGCCTCCGATCGGAGGTTGTTCGCAGCCCATGACGGCGCATAGCGTATCTGTGGCCTTCTGTCCCGTGGTAGCTATTGCACGGCAGAGGGGGACGGCGGCCAGCAGCGCCGGCAGGTCGACCTCGCGCACTACTTGAAGAAAGTTGTCGGAAGCATTGTTTTTAAGTCGTATGACTTCGACGGCCGTATCGTATAGCGCCAGCCCGCGTTCGTTGCAGAAGTCGACTATGCGCGCCTTGTCGAAACGCCTGCGGTCGTCCGAAAGGAAGTGCTCGCGCTCGCCGTAGAATATGTGTCCGATGATCCTCCACATGTCGTTTTGCAGATTCGGGTAGAAGAAGTCCATCGACCAGCGTATGCGCTGCGGCGGAAAGCTGCCCAGCATCAGCAGCCGGGCGTTGGCGGGCAGGAAAGGTTCGAGCGGATGCAACTCCGAAATATTGTCGGTCGTGTTCATAATAGCGACGATAGATTATTCGAAAAAACGTTCATCGAAGTTTACCAGATATACGCGCTCGGTGGCGCGCGTTATGGCCGTATAGAGCCAGCGGAGCATATCGCGCGTCATCGCTTCGTCGCCGAACAGACAGCGGTCGACGAATACCGCGCGCCACTGTCCGCCCTGTGCCTTATGGCATGTGACGGCGTAGGCGAACTTGACCTGCATGGCGTTGAAGTGGGGATTCTCGCGGATCGAGCGGTAACGCTTGATCTTGCTGCGTATGTCGGCATAGTCTTTCTCGACCTCGAAAAACAGCTGGCGGCTCTGCTCGGCCGTCAGCGACGGCGCTTCGGACTGCAACGTGTCGAGCAGCACCTTGCACTCCATCTCGAAGTCGTCGTAATCGGGGAACGACAGCACGGCGTCGACGAAGCGGAACCCGTAAAACTCCTCGAAACGCCGTATACGTTTCAGCCGCGCCGTGTCGCCGTTGGCGACGAAGCTCATCGGCGAGTTGTCGATGCGCTCGGCGAAGTGGTAGTTGTTCTTGACGATCATCAGCATATCGCCGCTCTCGATCTCCTCTTCGGCCGAGAGCGTATAGCGGCGTATGCCCTCGTTATAGCGGTTGGCGCGTTTGTTAGAGCGGGTAATGACGATCGTCTCGTCGCGGCCGTAACGGTCGTAACACTCTTGCAGGCACTCCATAAGCTCGCCGCCGCCGATCGAGCGGAAGTCGTCGTGCGATAGGTCGAAGCGCGGTATCTCGCACAGGTTGTTTTCGATCATGCAGCGAATAAGCGTCGCGTTGAACAGTATGCCCGAATCGGCATTCTGACGCACCACCTCGTCCATGACTGCGTATTCGACCTCGCCGTAGGGCAGCAGCTCGGAGGGTTCGAGCGCAGGGCTGAAATCGCGCCCGACGGGGGGCAGCTGCGCATCGTCGCCGACTAAGATAAGCCTGCATTCGTGCCCGCGGCGCACGTACTCCATAAGGTCGCCAAGCAGATCTCCGCTGCCGAAAGGGCTGCCGGCGGTATCGCCCGAGGAGAGCATCGAGGCCTCGTCGACGATATATACTGTATTGCGGTCGCGGTTGATGTCGAGCGAGAATTTAGATTCGTAGTCGGCCGTGGTGCGTTCTCGGTAGATCTTCTTGTGGATCGTATAGGCCGTCTGAGAGGAGTAATGCGCAAGCACTTTGGCGGCGCGGCCGGTGGGTGCGAGGAGTACGCACTTAATGCCCAAATCCTTCATCGCCGCGACGAATGCCGAGATGAGCGTGGTTTTGCCCGTACCGGCATATCCGTTGAGAATAAAAATTTTCGAATAATCCTCGTCGGCCATGAACGACGACAACGATTCGATTATCTTTTTTTGATTAATAGTTGCGTCGAAAGGAATTTTTGCGTAAATTTGGGTCGAAATATGTGTGCTGTGCATGCTGCAACCTATTTTTTAGTAACGAAAACTGATACAAACTTAATAACAAATATTCTAAAATGAAAAAAGTAACAGAGATTTTGTTGGCGGTAGTCATCGTCGTATTATGCTACGTTATTTTCAAGCAGATTCAAGGTCCTGTCCAGTTCGAGAAAGAGGCTGCGAATCGCAAGGCCGTCGTCGTCAAGAAGATCAAGGACATCAGAACGGCTCAGCAGGAGTACAAGAAGGCCAAAGGCAAATTCACTAATAACTGGGACGAGCTGATCGCGTTCATCCTCGAAGACACGATCGAGTACAGAAGCGAGATCTACGACGAGAACAATCTCGAAAATGCCGCTATCCTCGAACAGTTGCGCAAGCAGGACAAGAATTGGAAGAATGAGAAGATAGTCCGCGTTGCCGTCAAGGATACGATCTTCGATATCAAGGACAAGATGCCCTACTCGCTCAGCGATGCCGATATACGTAAGTTGCCCTATATTCCGTTTACGAACGAGACCAAGAAGTTCGAGCTGGATACGGCTACCATTACCACGGCCGGTTTGCAGATTCCCGTCGTTCGCTGCCATGCGGCTTATATCGACTTCCTCGATACCGATACCTATAATCAGGAGGTATGGAACCTGCTGTCAGACGAGTTCAACCTCTTTGCGGCACAGAGCCAGAACGACGAGATCGCCGGTATGGGCCTGAAGCAGGCTATCGACGAGGGTCAGGTATCGATCCGCCATTTCGGCGTGACGTTCGGATCATTGGAGACGTCGACCAACGAGGCCGGTAACTGGACAGGTGACAGCGCCAATGAGTAGAGTCGAAATATACAACGACAGGGTGTCCATTCAACTACCGTTGGGTGGACACTCTTTTTCGGCGGATGATATATCCGCCGACGTTATCGGCGGCACCCAGTCTGTCGAGATCATTCTGCCGTCGCGACAGACAATGCTGGTGCCCGAGCAGGAGTTCGATGCGAACGTTGCCGGGGCGTTGCTGTCGGCAGCCGGTATGCCATGCCGTGATGGGCAGTGCGCCGTTTATACCCGGCCGCTTTGCGGCATGGTCGGTATTATGGCCGTAGAGGATTCGCTGCATAAGATGCTGCGAGGAGTGTTCGGCGAACGTATGTACTACTCTACCCCGCTTCTTTCTGCTGCGACGCTTGCGCGCGGAGTCGTTTTACAGCGGATAGACGATCTGCTTTTCGTGCGCATATATGACGACGGGCTGCAAATGGCCGAGGTCATGACCGCCGCAAACGATGCGGACGTAGTTTATCTGTTGTCGACGATCGACAGAGAGTACCATATATATAATACGGAGTGTCGCATTGTCGGCCAATCGGGCGGATTGATCGAAATATGTAAAACGATATTCAAACACGCTTCATGCGAATAATAAGCGGTAAATACAAGGGACGGGCTATCAACCCGCCGAAGAATCTCCGTGCGCGGCCGACGACGGATTTCGCGAAGGAGAATCTGTTCAATGTATTGAACAATATGATCGACTACACCGAGTGCGACGTGCTCGATCTGTTTTCGGGCACGGGGTCGATCAGCTACGAATTTGCCTCGCGCGAGGCGCGCAGCGTAACGTCGGTCGAGATAAATGCCGTGCACCATAATTTTATCCGGCAGACTGCCCGAGCGCTCGGATTCGAGAATTTCTATGCCGTCAAGGCGAATGTCTTTCTCTATTTGAAGAGCTGCGGCAAGCAGTTCGATATAATTTTTTCGGATGCTCCGTACGATCTCGAAGGTTCGGAGCAGGTAATCGACCTTGTTTTTTCGAACGGATTGCTGCGCGAGGGAGGTTTGTTGATTTTCGAGCACTCGAACAAGCAGGATTTTACCTCTTACGATAACTTCTGTCAAACAAGGAGTTACGGAAGCGTGCATTTTTCGATGTTCGAAAAATGATATTTTTTCGAAAAATAATGTCTAAAAAATTTGGAGGTTCGGAATTTTGTTGTACCTTTGCATTCGCAATCGGGAAGCAACGAGGCTCTCGAAAGCAACCAGAACGGTGCGTTAGTTCAGCTGGTTAGAATACGTGCCTGTCACGCACGGGGTCAGGGGTTCGAGTCCCCTACGCACCGCAGAAAGACATCGAAAGATGCAGCAAAGTCTTGTAAACGAACTGTTTACAAGACTTTTTGTTTTTTTTTACCACATAGAATAATCCAGCAGCCGAATGCACTTTGCGGTGTTGTATTCGGTGTACTTTTTATATGCTTGAAAAAGTACACCGAATTAGCACTTAATTCGCTGCATAGCATTATTTTTCATCTTGACGCGATTCGTTTGTAAACTTAAATTTACAACCACAAAAAACTTTGCGCTTTTATCATTTTTTAGTGGTTTGGGTAGATAAATAATCTCGTTTTTCTAATTTTTTAGATAATTAAAGATAATATTGGTTATTTATGGTAACTTAATGTATGCAATAATTATCGATTGTCATGTGATCGTGATAAGACCTGTTCGAGCGCCATAACAATAGGAATAAGAATACATCCTTAAACCTATGTGAAACCTATTATGACCTTGAACTTAATCTATGAAATCGACCATTATAATTATTATATTCATCGTTATCGATGCCGTCCTTATCGCTCTGGTATATCACGTATATTCAATTTTGAAGAAAGCGTATGGAGACAGAACCGAAACTGCCCTGAGCCGTGATAGGCTGATATATATTCGGAAAATAATCGATACCGTATACACCCATCAGAATAACGCCGAGAGGTTGCAGAAGCGGATCATCGAACTGACTAAGTGCGATGTCCTATTGGCATATCATGTGGTCATGCCGCCCAATGATACGGTGTACGACAAGGTGGATTGCAACGAAGCGGATAAGCTGTTATGCAAGCTCGCAGATATAGGGTTTACGCCCCGAGAACTGTGTATGCTGTTTTCGCTAAATAATATCAACAGCGTTTATGTAAAGATGTCGCGGATGAACAAACGGCTGAAAGAGGCTGAGGCAAAGCCGCCGAAACATAGCATCGGACAATAGATGATCGGGCTGTGTAAAAATAACCGGGGCTGTCTGACGAATTGCAGACAGCCCCGGTTTATACTCTTTTTCTGTGCTTCGGCAGGATACGCCTACGCTTGTTTCAATGAAAATGTTAAACTATGTATGATCACTCTTGCCGTCTAACATTCAAAAAACAATCGTTAATAATCATACTCCTTGCGAATCAAAACATGATTCATCAGGTCGCCTCGCATATTGCGTGGGCGCAACGTATCTTCATGCTCCAAGATCCACACTTCATTATCGAATGTTCGATGAAAATCGAATACAATATGTACTTCATTGGTAGTAGGTGCTAACTTATATAACGGAGTTGATATTTTGTCGTCTCCTATCCAAAAAGCCGAGATGCCGCAATTTACTGTCGCTCGACCGCTCCCGTCGCTGTGGACGACAACTGTATCGCGTTGCGGAGTAATGACATGCAGGTCATATGTTACGAACGATCTACTGCTCGTTGAAACACGAAACCATGTATCAGGCTTTTTGATTTCGCTTTTCATCTCTTTGACTTTAAAGTTATTGCTAATCGAATCCCTATTTAATATCAAAGAGTTGTTTCGACGCTCCCAACGACCCCATAACTCAGAGTATGACCCGGGACCTTCATACCGGCAGTATCGAAAAGTATTATCATCATACAATGATAACCATTCTTTATGATTTGGATAATTAGGACCACAATATGTACAAATGCCATGCTTTTCAGGTGTCAAAGCAAAAACCGGTAATAGTGCTGACAAAATGAATAACTTTAATGTGATTATTTTCTTCATACGCAAATAAATTAAAGTCCTGATATTCTATATAAAAAATCGTCTTTAGGGGCACGTTTCCGAGTATATACTTCATAAGGTTTTATATCGAAATATGACATAAAACTTGATATAACTCGTATTCTTTGTCCAATTTTAGAATTAATATTAATCGGCCCATTTCCCAACTCTCCGTAGACTAAATTATTCTTTCGTCCAAATTGCCGTACATGCTCATCATTCCATTCCCCACATTGATCCGGTCCCGTCAAATAATAGGAAATACCTGCGTTGACTATACGTTCACGATTATATGCTGCCGTTTCATCTGTAATATCGTATAAAGAACCGAAGTCAACCCCGTTTTGATCAATCAAGAACGATAATTCTCCCATTTCATATTGATAGGCATGTTTAAGCTCATGCGCGATGACCCCTTGCGATTCATTGCGACCTACTTTAATTATAATAGAACCATTTTCATATCCTGTTCCACCGCCGGTTTTATCCCAATATCCGATTTTATACGTTACATCTGATTGATCTAACCTGTCATATTCATTGATTATTGTACGATATTTATAAATCAGACGATTTATTAGTTCTAACATATCCGAATCTCTCAGGGTTTTGGACAATTGTTCCAATCCATTAATTTGCTGACATATCTCAGCTCTGTGGTTAGAATAGATATTATACGGGTCTTCGATTTTAGCACCTGTCGGATCGGCCCTGTTAATCGGATCTCCTCCGCAATAGATATATGGCGAGAACTCCGGAAAACTGCCCGAGAGCGGGTCATGGGATAGGAATCGGGCGTCGGATACGTTCTGGAACCGTGCCTGCGAGTCGTAGAGGCTGTACATTCCGAAGGCGCCCTGCTGCTCCTTGCCGGTGTACTTGTAGTCGGCATCTGCTGTGGGTGCCTCGGCCACAATATGCTGCGTGCCGTAGGGCATGTAGTCGAACTCTGCCACCACAACGGGTTTGCTCTGCCCGGGCTTGACGATGGTGCGTGTACTGCCTAAATGATCTGTGATGTAGTAGTGCGGCTCGTAGCCGTTTGTCGTCTTCACGATACGTCCTCCGGCAAAAGGAATGCTCTCTATATCCGCCACCTCTCCGTTTACGTTCAATCTCAAAGAACGTTTCGTTAAGCCGAGCGCAGAGCCGAACTCGTTCGGACTATGCCGAGGCGAAAGAAAGGTGCGCGATAGCGAACCTAAGTATTCGTAGCCTCGTCCTCTGTCGTTCGTCGCCCGTACTTTCGTGCCGTCGGCAAGGTAGAGATAGCTTGCCGTAGGACGCGTCACACCTACAACGTATGTCTGTGCGCCACCGCATGTTCTCGGTGTACCGGTCTTGGTTATTATCTTCGGCAAGTTAAGTTAATTATACGATATAAACAAGTCTTCCGCACCGATTGAAGTGGTATAAAGTAAAAAGAGCACCGACAAGCGATGCTCTTTTGACGTTTATTTTTGCATATCTTTTCTCGCCTCGGCAGAGCTCGTGTGAGCGCGGCTCGGCCGAGGCTTATCGAAAATGCAGTTTATTTTCTTAGCTGCAATTCGCAGACTAATTCCGCGAGACTTGCGAACATCGCAGCCTCCTCTGACCACGGCTCGTCGCCGAAGCTGTCGAGATATCTGTTGATAGCTTCCATTTTTGGAGTTACCCGATTTACGAGGCGCGTCAACGTACCTTTTGCAGCCTTGGTTACTTTCTCCTCTCGCTCCTGATCATCGGATATAGCCCATTTCTTCAAAACAGGGATCAAATCGCGCAACTCCTCGGGAATGGCATTGGCATCGATATCATCAGGCTTGTCGGGGAAATTTTCTTCAATAACAGGCAGCATCTCCAACAATATATCTATTGCAGGTAATATCCTCGATGGTTCTTTTAGCGCAAGGTTAGCACTATTCCCACAAAGCATCATGCCTTCGTTGGGATCAAATAAGTACTTTTGAAAATTGAATCGGGGCAAATAGTCCTTTATCATCTCTATACATTTTCCGACATCGTTCAAATAGCATTTATTACCCAAGAAATAAGAGCATATATATATCTTCATGTCTAATAGCCGGCAATATTTTACATGAGGGGTTATTTTTTCCGGCCTATTTACCGAAAACATTACCGATATTTTTGTGCTTGTTTGAATGCTGATTTCATCAGCATAAATACGAATATGAAAACGGCGATCTTTATATTTGAAGACGAACATATCTTCGGCCGCTCCGCGAAAATTACGATCATAACATGTGACTTGGCTGTGAGAATATTTAATCTTTGCCTCTTTGAGAATATTCTCTATTTCCGATAATTGTATCATAATTATTTATTATTTTTTCTGGGATATTTACCAATAGGATATTTGCGATACACTTGTTTTTCTATCTGTTTTCTTACGACTTCCGTGGCAGGGCCTTGACGATATGGATATAATGCTCTAAATTCATTTGTTATCATTTGATGATATGGAGATGGCAAATATACCATTTCTCCCTTTGGATCTCCTCCCGTATATTTAGGCGTTATATGATGCCATTCGTGTCTCTTTGCTTTTTTTATGTATTTTTGGGCAGCTTCGGTCTCCAATCTTTTATAAAAAGTAGACTCCGCAGTACAGAGAGTATTAAAACAATATAACCAATATTCTAAACTACCAGCCGCCTCTATCCATTGCTGTCCCAGTCCTTTGGCGACATCTCCGGCAATCATTGCCACCATGCCGTCACTCGGAGTACCGTTAATATAGAACAAATTTGCTCCGGTAATATAATATTCGATGTTATCAGCCACATGATTTAGGTCATTGATTGTATCGACCATGTACTCAATGCGCCTATTTCGCATCAATGTATATCCGATAATATTTTCGTCGGCATCATACATGGCAGTGACAGAATATGGTCCCAATTCCATATCAGTCAACCGAGAATATTTGCTATCCTGAAATAAATTGAGGTATTGGGCAACTTCATAGAAATTAATAGCCCTACCGTCTGGATCGACAAACATAATTGGATTGCCCGCGCAATAGATGTACGGCGATATCCCCGGGAAACTGCCCGACAGGGGATCCTGCGATAGGAAGCAGCCGCTTGTTACGTTCTGGAATCGTGCCTGCGAGTCATAGAGGCTGTACATTCCGAAGGCGCCCTGCTGCTCCTTGCCGGTGTACTTGTAGTCGGCATCTGCTGTGGGTGCCTCGGCCACAATATGCTGCGTGCCGTAGGGCATGTAGTCGAACTCTGCCACCACAACGGGTTTGCTCTGCCCGGGCTTGACGATGGTGCGTGTACTGCCTAAATGATCTGTGATGTAGTAGTGCGGCTCGTAGCCGTTTGTCGTCTTCACGATACGTCCTCCGGCAAAAGGAATGCTCTCTATATCCGCCACCTCTCCGTTTACGTTCAATCTCAAAGAGCCTAAGTATTCGTAGCCTCGTCCTCTGTCGTCCGTCGCCCGTACTTTCGTGCCGTCGGCGAGGTAGAGGTTTTGCACCACATGCGGAGCGACGCCTACGACATAGGTACTTACGCTGCCTGTGGCTGCCCGCATATCGCCTTTCGTCGCTCGCTTCGGCAAGTTACGATAATTATACGACACTTGCAAGGCTTCGGCCCCATTAAATGTAACATTGCCCATCGAATCGTATCGATACGCATATTCCGTCACGGGTGTTTGCCCCACGGGCGAAGTCTGACACGTACCCACGGTGAGGATGCGGTTGCCGTCATAGGCGTATCGGTAGCGTGTTGCCGCTATGGCTCCGTTGTACCTGTCCAAAGATAGGATATTGGAGTTCTTGTCATATGTGATGTTCCTCTCGCCGTAATGCCTGGCAGAGGGTGCCGCGCCCGTCGTGCAGTGGCCGTCGACAAGGCGACCAAGACGGTCGTAGGCATAGACGTATGTCATGCGCGCGGTGTCCGCCCTCGACCACGACGTCTCGGAGATATTGCCTGCATAGCGCGGTGCGGCATACTCGGGCGAGGAGTACTCCAAGCGCTGCTCGAAGATCGGAGCGCCCGCCGGTATAGGCACCATAGGCAGATCGCCTAACCTCTCCGGCGTGCCGAGGGTTGCGAGGCTGTCGCGTCCGGGGCGCATCTGCCCCACCGCGTCAGCCGGACGCTGCGCATATCGGTTCTTACCGCTGTGATATGCGGAATATCGGTAACGGTCGGACTGTGGGCTGGAGCGGCACAAGTCGTCAGCATGTTTCTCAGTCCGCAGGAGAGTGCCTACGGGCTGGCGGTCGAAGGTGTGCCGCTCTTTGCCTTGTGCGCCGTATTCTTCGCGATCAACATCGCCTTTATCGGGTACTATCAGAGCATAGAGAAAGCTATGGTTTCCACAGTATATACGCTGTTGCGGGGCATATTGTTACTTGTGCCGTGCTTCGTCCTCTTACCCCGGGCATTCGGTGTTCCCGGCCTATGGCTCGCCATTCCGGCTGCGGAAATGATGACATGTGCCGTCATTTACATCCGATAAGAGTAGTTATGAAAAAACGTTCATCGCAATGATGAACGGTTGTTTTCACTCTTTCGCTCCGCCGCGCCGATAGATGAGCCGCGCCAATCCGAACAGGTAACGCCGGAAGCCCGGACGATAGGCCAGCAGACGGTCGAACCAGCCCAGATGCGGAGCGATGAACTTCACCACCAGTCCGACATAAATCATGGCGAAGAGCGTTCCGATACCGATAACATTCCATTGCCAGCTCCCGAAAAAGAGATAACATCCGGCAACGGCGAGCAGTACGAGGGTCGTATCCACCCATATCTTTACCTTGGCGAAAGGACGCTTCGTTACCTGGCTGACGGTAATGGAAATGCCCTCGCCCGGCATGGTTACCGAGCCGCACCGCACCTCGAAGGCGATGCCGATGCCCATGATGGTACATCCAGCGAATTGGGCGAATATTTGCGAAGGCAGGGTCGTGCATTCCAGACCGGCTGTCAATGCCATGTTAAGGTCTATGAGCCATCCGAATACGAATCCGATGACAAGCTGGAAGAGCTGCATGGGATCGAAATTACGGCGCAGGATGAGTATCTGGCAAAGTATCAGGATAAAGTTCATTGCAATCGTGTACCCGCCGATTGTCCATTCGGGGACACGGCTTATCGGTCCCGCCAGCGAAAAGACGAACGGCAGCGAGGAGATTACGCTGCTGCCCAAAGAGGATTTCACACATAGAACGACTCCCAATGTCATAAGATACAATGAAATAAGGAGCAGGAAATGTTGCCAGAGGAATGATATCGCTTTTTCCTTTCTGTCAGTTGTTAAAGTCATATTCATATCTGATTATTCATCTGTAAAATTACGCATTTTTATCGGCAAGTATTACAATGTTGGTCGGATATTGTAGAGTTAGATAACAATATTTCACATAGTGAAACGAGATGTGTTTGGTTATTCCGGCGACTTTTGCCCAGTGTTGCAGCGTGTCGTTTACAGTCCCCTCGTGCGTCAGCGGAAAGATAATATCGCTGTCGTTCGCCTCGCCGCGCTCCGGCAGCCGTGCGGAGCGTTCCGAATAGAACACGACCGGATTTTGCTCAACCGCCATCCGGCTTTCAATACGCCGTAGTCGCTGGCCTTCGTAATCTGCCATTCAACTAACAAAAAGTAACAGATATCGGCCTTATCAGGAAAATCGCAAAAACAACTGAAAATTCCATACTCAAATATAAACCACTATATTGTAGTAATTTATATTTGATTTTTCGCTGCTTCTCTATCCTTTTTGTAGATTTGATAGCTGTTCACGAAGTTCTGCCACACGATGTAGGCGGTAGGGGCGACGGAGGAGACGGGGTCGAGGAATTGCTGTGCCATCCAGACGGCCAGAACGGTATTCTTCTGTCCGAGCGATTGACCTCCTGCGACCGTGTCGCCGTATCGACGGCCCAAGCGGCGGCCGACGGCGAACTGTATAAGGCATATTACCAGAGCTGCGAAACCCAGCCGTATCTCTACCCCGCTGTCGGCGTCGGTGTCGAGGATGAAGCATGTCGTGCGTCCTATGACTATGGCAAGCGAAATGAGCCACATATAGAACGATATCTGCGAATGGTCGCTTATCCATTGCGTCAGCCGGCGGAACAGATGTCTGCACGCCTGTCCGGCAACGAATGGCATGATGAGCAGCGGCGCTATCTTCATGGCGATCTGCCCGAACGTGCAGTCGCCGTTGCCGTAGGCATGCAGCATCAGAGGAGCGAATACGGCTATGACGAAATTGCATATAAGGTTGTATGTCGCCATAGTCGCGATATTGGCGCCCAGCATACCGCCGATGACCACGGCTGCCATTGCTATCGGTGCAAGTACGCATACCATAGCTCCCTGTGCCATGACCTGACCGAAAGGCATGCAGGCGTAGTATACGGCGACGGCTCCGATAAGCTGGAACAGCAACAGCCACAGGTGCATCCGCGAGGGGCGCATCTGTCTTATGTCGACGCGGCAGAACGTGAAGAAAAGCATCATGGAGATCAGCGCAGGCGTGATCGTATTGCCGCTCCACGATTCGAGAGCCGCTATGGGGCGGCACAATAAAACACCGACAACCATGCCCATAGGCATGGCTGCGGTTTTGAGATTATGCAGCGATAGCATGGGTTCGGGTTATGCCAGCAGCTCCTTTACCTTGGCCGATATATCTTTGCCGTCGGCCTGACCGGCGAGCCGCTTCGAGGCGACGCCCATGACCTTGCCCATATCCTTCATCGACTCGGCACCCACCTCGGCGATGATCTCGCGAACGGCAGCGGCGAGCTCCTCGGCCGTCATCTGTCGGGGCAGGAACTCCTGCATGACACGCACCTGCGCCAGCTCCTCCTCGGCCAGATCGGGGCGGTTCTGCTGAGTGTATATCGCGGCAGAATCGCTACCCTGCTTGGCGAGTTTCGAGATGATCTTCACGACATCGGTATCGGGCAGCGTATCGACGGCCGTTCCCGACGTCTTGGCCTCGATTATATATTTCTTGATATTGCGCAATGCGCTGAGACGAACGGCGTCCTTAGCCTTCATCGCCTCCATGATCTGCTTAGAAATCTGTTGTTCCAACATGGTTTTATGCTATTAGTTTGTCTGTCAGTGGCTGTTGCCCGTGAGAAACATCAACGTCTGCCGCATGAGACGGTCGCGCACAGTGGCATCCGTCAGGGTCTCGAACGGGAATCCGGCTACAAAGGTACGATATTTTCCATTATATGCGACCGCTGCGCTCTGATTGTTGGCCTTGTAACGCAGCGCCGTGAACGAACCCTTGCCGACCGGACGCACGATATCGGGCGATTCGACGCAGTAGATACTGTCGTTCAGCTCGCATGCGAAGCGCAGGTCGTATCGCGTGTCGGTCATCTTGGAGGGAATGGCACGCACCTCGCCGCGGCGTGTGGCCATATTACCGCCGAAGGAGTAATGCAGGACATTGCGCGCGAAGTCGCGGTCGCTCTCCGAAGCGTCGTCCGAGAGCCACAGGTCGGTGGCGACGTATGCGCCCGTGACCAGCAGCGCTCCGCCGGCATCGGTAAAGTCTCGCAGCACCGTTTGGAGCCCGGCGGGGAATGTCTTGAATCTATATCCCGACACGCCGCGCCCCACGGCGGTCGAGCGCTGCTTGCCGAGTATAAGATCGATGACACGGTAACGCGACAGGTCGCACTGCCCCGCTGCGACGGCATCGAGGCTCGACGAGGAGAACGAGTATCCGGCCTGCACTATCGACCGGCCGTGCAGTGCCGGGTAGTCGAACGTATTTCCGGCGACGATCTCCGTCTCGTAATCGTTGTAACAGGCACCGAGGGCGTGGTTGTCGTTATCGGAGCGCGAGAGGGCGCGGTCGAAATTATGCTGTTCGCCGATGAACGATATGTCGCGAATGTAGGCCGCACCGCTGTCGTAGCGGTTGTGGAATCCGGCCAGCGAGTCGCCCTGAATACTCATGGGAGCTGCGACGCGCTCGAAACCGTTGACGACCATTACGCGCCCTTTCTCCGCTACAAGGCGGCAGGCGGATAGAGTCTGGCTCGGAAAGCTCTCGCCGCCGTCATTGACGGCCGTTATACGGTAGCTGTATATCCTGCCGGGCTGCTGCTCCACCGTAAGGCGGTTGGACTCTACCCTTGTGCCGTTGTCGAAGGCTCCGTCGTCGATACGCGTATAGACTATATATGCGGACGGGACGGCCGTAGGTTCGAGCGGATCGGGCGTCGCGTGCCACGACAGCTCTACTCTGTTGCCGTCGGCGAGCTCGGCGCGGAATCCGCCAACGGGCAGCGGCTGGACGACATATGCCTCGGAGTATTGATCCGAGAGATAACGCAGCATGGCCTTGTAAATCGCCCGGCAGACCGTGAAGCGGAAGCCGGGGTCGAGCCCGTAACGCATGTCGGCGAAGTTCTGGTGGGAGAGCAGCTCCAAGAGCATCGTCGGAACATTGGGTATGCGTGCCTCGTAATAGGCTCTGTCCCACATTCCGCGGCGGCTCCAATCGGGTTCATATAAAGCCCGTATATCTCCTACGATCTGCGTCATGACTATATCAGTCAAATCGCGCGAGCGCATACGCGTCACCTTTCCCTCGAACTCGCCGTCGCTGTCCTGCGTACAGTATATGCCGAGCGTGCCGATGATATCGTCGTTGAGCCTTACGCCGGCATCGGAATGGAACGCGAACGCCAGATCGACCGGTATGCCTTTGCCCTCGCCCTCGGGCAGCCGCTCCGTGCCGCCTATAAGGGCGTTTACCCAGTGTGCCCGCGACATGTAGTCGTCGCGATAGTCGTCCTTGCCCTGCTTGGGAGTATATACATCTTCGGGGAATCCCGACCATTGCAGCCAGTAGCGCGCACCCTCGCAGAAGCGCGGATAGCCGCTCGTCTCGGCGATGTATTCCATGTCGTCCGAACGTTTCTCGGGATCGACGACCCGTGCGATATTGCCCATGCCGCCGCCGATCTTCACGGCATCGGCCGTAATGCGGCGGCCGCTGCGAGAGGAGCGGTTATCGAGCATGACGATAGAGTCCATGCTGCCGGCCGGCAGATCGAACTCTCCGAGAAATACCCACATGCCGCCGCCCATGCGCTGATTGACGGCGAACTCCGACCGGCCGCCGGCATGGCGGACGGTATAGTGCGCATCGTCGGCACTGTCGTCGAGCGTGCGATACGATACATATATGCCGTAACGACCTGCGGCGGGTATGGTCGCACCCCACAAGGCCGTTGCCGTGGCGCGCTCGCCCGTAACGGTAGCGGCGCTGCGTGCGGTACCGTCGGCGAATGGGTTATGTCCGGTAAGATACTGTTCGTACAAATGCGCGAATCCTACCCCGGCGCTGCTCCATGCACCGCTCTCGGCATAGTGCGAGGCCGAATCGACACCTGCGTCGTTGTCGATGATGATCTCCGTCTTCTGCATGTCGCGCTCGCGAGGCAGCAGGACGTTGGCGCCGGCATTTTCGAGCATCGGCACCAAGAACGGCAGGACGTAGCTCTGCGTATAGAGATCCTCTACGGTCTCCCACAGACGCGAGCGCTGCCAGCGCCATTGGTTTTCACGCTGGTCGAAATACCTGCCATGACTCTGCCAAAGGGCGATATGGCGGCCATAGAGTCCGGCCGAGGGGCGGTTGGGCGACGAGAGCCGCCTTACCAGCGGCTGCGTACGGCGGGAGGTAAACCGCCGCCGCTTGGCGCTCGGCCGATAGATCGAGGGCACCAGCTCGTCTATCAGGTGCTTGCCCGAGTATATCTTCAACCGATGCTTGGCGTATGCGGCGGGCAGACGGTGCCTGACCGAATCGTACATCGCAATCAGGTTATCGGGACGGAACGGATAGTATAACAGCGATATGGATGCTTTTATTTCGAGCGTTTTATCGATATCGCGCACCGACTCTATGTCGACATGGCCGCCAAGCACCTCGCGCCTGACGATGCGGGAAAGGACGGCCTTTATCGAGTCGCGCGACGAACGCGGGAAGTCATCGCGGCGGGCATGCGCCGTAAACGTCGACATAAGCATCGACATGATAAACAATGCGTATAATGATCTTTTCATAGTTTTTCGTGCGAAAAATACCCTCCAAAGATAATACTATCTTCGCCAAAACGGAAATAATAGTGCCGGACATGTCGCCGAAAGGCGCTCGCTCGCTCGTTCCTTGCCTCAGCGGCAGGCGCGGCTGTCGTCTGCGCAGTGAAACGACAGCACCCCGCATTCACTGCGGGGTGCCGTAATACTAAGTCGTATCAGCTCGCGCTATCGACCGGCATTTGCGTTGCGGTAATCATCGCGCGGCGAGCCCGTCTCGGTGTCGCGGTGCTCCTGAGACGAAGCCGAATCTTCGTGCGAATAGGCGTCATGCACCTCGGCCGACTTGTCTCGATGATCCTTGCGGGTATATCCCTCTACGTTGTCGACCAGTCCCTGAACGTTATCCTCGAACATCTGTTCGCACTCGTCGCAACAGCCGTTCTGCTGTCGTTTGTCGTTTTTCATGGTAATCCGATTTAAGTTAAACAATACCATGACCTGCTCTTGCAAAAGCCGTACAAACGCCGTATCGTAGCGTCGATAAGACTATCGGAACAGCGAGAAACCGAGCGTGAGCGTGAAGCTGCCGTTGCGCGTCTTGCCGGCGGGATTGTCCTTGGCAAGGTTGACGAAGCCCAGTTCGTATGCCGCACGCAGCTGCAAGCGCCAAACAGCCAAGTCGATGCCGGCGAGCATGCCGCAGTCGGTACTGCTGAATTTAAGCTCTTTGCCTTCCGATCCGGTAATATCCCCGATAGAGAATGTCTTGGCATTATGGCCGAATCCGACATATAAGCCCACCTTCGGCGTGACCGAGACGAATCGGCCGCCGATCTTGTAGCCTACCGTCACGGGTACGGTAAGGGTATTTTTATACACCTCGGCACGCGTGAAATCCGACAGATCGCTCCAATCCTTGACACTGCCCATGCGGTTGCCGTAATAGCCTATACCGCTCTGCAACTGCCAGTGCGAGCGGAATGTATAGCCGACATAGGCGCCTACCTTCCAGCCGTTGCAGTCGAGGCCGTTGTCCTTGCTGTAATTGTTGACGGACAGACCGCCCTCGACACCCAGCAGCAGCTGAGCCGATGCTGCCGACGATACAAGCATTGCCGCTAATAAAACAATAAGACGTTTCATAGAGTTTGTAATTTGGTTACACGATTGCAAATATAGCGATAAGCACGGCAAAAACAAAAATCGCAGTCGAAATTTGTCGGATCATGCAGCTCGGCCTGCATCCGGGCGGCCACCCTACTCTGCCGCCCGGATGCAAAAAAAAGCTGCCATGCGGTCGCATGGCAGCTTCGGTATCGGGATTATTACTACTTGCACAAGACACCTCTGCGCGCCGTAACTCCGGCCTTTGCGGCAGCCGGCTCGCGGCGGAGTCTCTCGCGCTCGATCGTCGCGGCCTCGGTGCGCTCTGGCTTCGTTTGAGCGATCTGCGAGGGTTTGCGGGCAGGATCGGTCTTGCGTACAGTCAGAGATGAACGTGTTGCGGCAGAGGCCGAGAGGGCCGCACCCGAGATCAGATCGTCGATAGGCGAAACGCCGCTCTTGGTAAGGTGTATCCTATGGCGATAGACGGGAGAGAAATTGCCTGCGGCATCCTCGGCTATGGCGAAGATGATCATATCCATATTGAAGTCGAGGATAAAGTTCTTGTTAGGCTGATCGGCTACGCCGCTGCTACGCAAAGCATACATTATCATGTCGTCGGGCACCACGGCAGGATCATCGAAGCCTGTCTCGTACTGCATGACGGCATAGTAATAGTGCTCTGCCTGACCGGTAATGGCAGTCGTCAAAGGCACGTAGGCCATATTGACGCAGTCGCCGTACTTCTCGGGCATGGCCTCGGCCAGCGCCGTACCGTCGTAATACTTGTCGTAACCGACCTCGATCGAGATGTCGGCCTTGACGCTCTCGGCCGTTCTGAACGGCTCGCCGTAATAGAAATCGCCCGCGATGTCGCCCGTCTTGGTGTTGACGGCGAAGGCTACGGTCTTGTACTCGGTATTCGAATAGAGCCCGCTGCGAGCCATGGTCGTGGTACCGCGAACGGCATAACGCTGCCAGAAAGCTGCGGCATTTGTCCCGGTATTGCGGATATAGTTGTCGATATCGTTCTGGATATATGTCATGATCTGCTGCTCCGAAGCCGATGCCTCGAATACATCCCAATAGTAGTATACGGTATTGTCGCTCGCTACGATAGAGACGGTCGCATCATACGGGTGTATGTCGGCTACCGAGAACGTGAAGCGGCAGTCGGCGGGATTGCCGCCTGCGGGTATCTGAACGAACTCCTTTTGAAGCCCCGTCGTCCACGAACCGTACTGCCACCCGAACAGCAGGACGACATACTCTTCGCCTGCGTCGATGTCGTAGCTGACAGTCGTGCTGCCCGTCTCCGCGATCATATCCATGTACTCGCCGTATATCTCGCTTACGGTGGTCATCATCTCCTCGTCGGTCTGTCCGCGGAAATACTCCGCAGGCTCTATCGACCAGATATAGGGATCGTTGTTGGTCGCGGTAATGTCGAGATTGATCTTGGTCGTAGTCACGGTCATCTTATACGAGAGTCGGTTCTCCGATACCACGGGAGGTATGGACAGCGGCAGGCGGATGATAGGCGTGGTGCGCTCGCCGAGCAGAGTCAGACCGTAGGCATAGATCACATAATCCTCCTTTTGCGTGAGCCCGTTGTAGGTAAGTCTTTGAGCGCCCTTGAAGGTAGAGGCCATAAGATACTGGTCGAGCGTCATCTCGGATGCCTGGGCTACGGCCTTGAAGTATTCGAGGTCGGCTTGGAAATAGTCGTCGTCATCAGGGTACATATCCATGCTCGCCTTAGGTACGACCGAGGCGAAGTAGGGCTTCGACGAGCTGAGAGGATATATCTCGAAGACGACCGATCCGCCCGTCTGTTCCTTTACCACGATCTCGAAGTCGGGTATCTCGAATCCCTGCTGGCGTATCGATACCGCTGCGGGCTCGGCTCCGGGATATTCGAGCCATATCTTGGTCTGGCGAATGTCCGTCAGGGGATTGTCGTCGACCTGAAAAGAGAGTATGCGCGCCTGACTCAGGTCGAAGTCGTGCACCCACGCCGCATCCGATCTGACGGACAGGCCACTCGCATCGCCGACATTGAGCAACTGATAGCCTACTTGTGCCGGGCCGCCCTCAGCGGGAACATCGACACGCGTCGCCGCGACTTCGATCGCAGGCGTCTGTACGGCCTGATCGTCATCCTTGCATGAGGTCAGCACTGCGGCACAACCCAGCAGGCAGAACAACGCCTTCATTAGATTCAACTGTTTCATTGTGTTCAAGATAGTTATAAAAATTAAAAAATAGTAGATGATTCCTTACGTTTACCATTTACAAATATACAAAAATATTTTAATCCGTAATGTTTCGCCGTGATTATTATGAAAAAAACACTCGATTAGCCCATGTACATTTTTTCGAAACCGAAAAACGATGCGTTGCGAAACCGCATTCGCGTAGATAGCCATGCGAAATGATTATTTTGGTTATATTTGCATAATATTTAACCTAAATTATTTTCAAAATGAAAATCCGAATCGTTTCGCTGTTGTCGGTTCTCGCGGCGGCTGTCATGCCTCTGCATGCGCAGCAGTGCATGACTTGGGACGAAGCCTATCGTCGCGCCGACTCGCTTGCGGCGCGGCTTACTCTCGACGAGAAGATATCCATGATGCGCGGCTACGACAAGTTTTTCCTGCCCGGCGTACCCGACAAGGGAATGCCGTACATATTTACTTCGGATGCCACACAGGGTTTGCGGCTGAATCTCAATCTGCCAGACCCGACCATGATCCGTCAGATCGACCGGTCGACGGCCTTTCCGTCGCCGATAATGCTGGCGGCGACATTCTCGCCCGAAATGGCATACGAATATGCCCGTGCCGTGGGCGAGGAGTGCAGGGCGTCGGGCGTCGAGGTGCTGCTGGGTCCCGGCATGAACATTTATCGCAATTCGCAGTGCTCGCGCAACTTCGAGTATCTGGGCGAAGATCCCTATCTTGCCGCACGCATGGTCGAACGGTATGTCGAGGGCATGCAGTCGACAGGCACGCTCGCCTGCCTGAAACACTTTCTGGCCAACAACACCGAATGGTATCGCCGACGCTCCAACTCGATCGTGGACGAGCGGGCGATACACGAAATATATACCCCGGCGTTTGTGGCCGGCATCGAGGCCGGTGCGGCTACGGTCATGACGGCATATAACCGTCTCAACGGCGAATGGTGCGGCCAGAGCGAATATGTCATCAACGACCTTCTGCGCGGCGAGTTCGGCTTCCGCGGTTTGGTCATGTCCGACTGGCGTTCGATATACGACTGGGGCAAGGTCGTAGCCTCGGGGCTCAATGTCGACATGCCGGGCGAAGACTACTTCTATCTCGACGGCGACATTCGCGGACGGGTCGAGCGCGGCGAGTTTTCGGAGAGCGACATCGACCGCATGATACGTCCGACCATAGCCACCGCCATTGCATTCGGGCTCTACGACCGCATACTGTCGGGCGACAAGTATCGCCCCGAGCTGCTCGACAGTCTGCCCTCGCATGCGCGAACGGCATACGAAGTAGCCGCCGAGGGTACTGTGCTGCTGCGCAACGACGGCATTCTGCCGCTCGATGCCTCGGGCCGGAGCATACTGCTTACGGGACGCTGGCTCGACGGGCTGCCCCGTGGCGGCGGCGCAGCCAGAGTCGAAGGCTACGACACGGTAACGCCCGTCGATGCACTTAAAGCGTTGGGCGATGTCACGGTATCTAAAAACCCTACCGACGAGGAGTTGCGCAATGCCGATATCGTGATATTTACCACCGGTACAAACGACACCGAGGCGGTCGAACGACCGTTCGCGCTGCCCAAGGCCGACGAGCGTGCCGTAAGACGCGCCGTCGAGCTGAATCCCAATACGATAGTCATCGTAAACAGCGGCTCGGGCATCGACATGACAGCATGGAGCGACCGCTGCGCCGCATTGATCTACGGGTGGTATCCCGGGCAGAACGGCTACGAGGCTATCGCCGACATCATCCGCGGCAAGATTTCGCCGTCTGGCAAACTGCCCATGACAATCGAAAGATCGTTCTCCGACTCCCCCGCCGCAGGCAGCATGCCGCGCGGAGCGTCGTTCTACGACAAGGTGCGTAACGAACACTTTATCATGCCATACGACATTTTATACGACGAATCGGTTCTGGTGGGTTACAGGTGGTACGAGTATAACGGCATAAGGCCGTTGTTCCCGTTCGGATACGGATTGTCGTACACCACATTCGAGATCGACCGGCCGTGCTGCGGCCGCAGCACGGCTACGGTATCGAAAGGGTCTCCCGCACGAATCAGCGTGCGGCTGCGAAATACCGGCGAGCGCCGCGGCAAGGAGGTCATACAGCTCTATGTAGGCGAAAACACCCCGTCGGTAGTCCGTCCGCCCAAGGAGTTGAAGCGCATACATAAAGTAGAACTCGATGCAGGCGAATCGGCTACGGTCGAGTTCGAGATCGGATCGGATGATCTGGCATTCTGGGATGTGCAGACGCACGCATGGAAGACCAACGCCGGAGAGTACACCCTCTACATCGGCACTTCGTCCGAGGATATAGCATGCACAATACCATTGAAAGTCATGGAATAATGTGGATCGCATGAAGTCTTACAAACGCTGGATAGCCGCCCTTGCGCTTTGGGCACTGCCGCTATGCGCAACTTACTCGCAGAGCATCGAGCAGGACGTACGCGAGGATATATCGCGTGCGGCCGACATCTACCACTCCTACGAGTATCGCCCGACAGAGATATCAGCCGCTCCCGAGGGATATACATTGTTCTATGTAAGCCACTTCGGTCGCCATGGCTCACGCTTTTTAGAGGGCGAGGAGCGTTACGCCTCTCCGCTGGCGACGCTGCGCCGTGCCGACGGCAAATCTCGTCTGACGGCAGAGGGAGAGCGGTGCCTCGCCATTGTCGAGGCTATGGCCGAGAATGCCCGTTCGCGCTGGGGCGAGCTGACGCATCGCGGAGTGCGCGAGCATCGCCAGATCGCCCAGCGCATGTACATGCGCATGCCGGAGATATTCGCGGCCGAGGGCACCGAGGTGCGCAGCCGCTCAACGCTCGTGCCGCGCTGCATAATGAGCATGGCAGCCAACAACGAGTGTCTCAAAGAGTTGAATCCGTCACTTAACACACTGCGTGATGCGAGCGGACGTTGGCGCGACATATTCGACGACAACCGCATGGCGCATCGGCACGTCAATGCCGCAGCCGAGAAGAGGGCAGCCGAGTGGCGTATGCGCAATCTCGATCCGTCGCGGCTTATGCATCTGCTGTTCGTAAAGCCCGGCCTGCTGGACCGTCGCGCCCAGGTGGAGTTCATGCAGGAGCTTTATACGCTGTGGGCAGACGAGCAGGATGTCGACTGGCAGGGCGAGAGCCTCGCCACGATACTCGACCGAGAGGAGTTGATAGCATGCTGGAAATGCAGCAATATGCGTTATTACATGCCTTTCGGCCCTTCGGAATATTTCGTGTGGCGTCGACATGATGCCCGGCGCGCCGTTCAGGATCTGATCGAGCGTGCCGACGCGGCAATCGCCGATCCTCGCCCGTCGGCCGATCTGCGCTTTATACACGACTCCGGCATAACGTCGATGATGAGCCTTATGGGCATCTGCGAGCTGGATTATACGACGACCGACTATGCGACGCTGCACGAGCACTGGGCGATATATCGCATAACGCCCATGGCTACGAATCTGCAAATAATGTTTTACCGCAGCCCTGCGAGCGACGAGGTCTTGGTAAAACTGCTGCTCTGCGAGCGAGAAGTCTCGCTGCCCCTCGAATCCAGCGACCGATGCTACCGCTGGTCGGATGTCAAGGCCTATCTGTCTGGCAGGATCGACGATCGGAAGCCGTTTCCGCGGAAAGCTCGGGCTGCGTAACGGGCGCGAGGTAAACTTCTCTATGCGCTGCGACGATACGCAGCGCAATCGCCGCAATCCGAATCAGGCACTTCGGGAGTGGCAATGGACTAATCGGCGCAGATACGGCGCCCAAAAGAATATCGCATGCAGCGCGCTTGCCGGAGGACGGATCGCAAGACCCGATATCATAGAGTTCGACGAGGAGGATATTCCGCAACTGGAAACCATGATCGACAGCCTGCAAGAGCGGGCGGAAGGGTTGGTCATCGACCTGTGCTATTGCCGTGGCGGCTCCTCGCTCGTGGGTGACGTATTGCTGAGCCGTATCATCGATGCCGACAGCGTGTGCATCAATAAGGCCATGACCCGCACCGACATCGATTACGGGCGTGCGCAAAGCAACTGGCAGCCTCGATACGAGGATTATTATCTCGGCCGGGCATTCGACATGCTGCCCTGCGAGACATTGCATATCGATCGCAGCAAACTGCTTCGCATGCCGATCGTGATACTGACGGGCAAGCGCACCGTATCTGCCGCCGATACATTCCTTATCCAGTTTACGAGCAGCCCGGACGGCCGAAGATAATCGGGCAGCGGACGAGGGGAACGACCGGCTCGCCGCCGGTCATCGACCTGCCGCACGGCGCAGATGTACGCATCTGCACGCTCAAACACCTTTATCCCATTAGCGGCAGGCCATTCGGCAAGGAGGGCATCATCCCCGGCGGTGGAGACTTTCTCGACGGGCGAGACCGGGTAATGGAAAGAGCCGTACCCATTATCGAGACGGGGAATTGACCTGCTTGCAAAAAAAACCGTGGCCTATTCTATGATAGGCCACGGTTCATTCTATGCGGCGACACCCCCGCTACCCTACTCTTTCGCAATGAACGAATGTCGAATCGGGCACCGTCAGGTCGGGGCGGTCGGCGAATATTCCGAACACGGCCGAACCCGAACCCGACATCGAGGCATAGAGGGCACCGCTATCATACATAAGCCGTTTCAGAGCGGCTATGCGCGGATGCGCCTCCATTACATGCGGTTCGAAGTCGTTGACCACGACGTCGCACCAGCGGTCGACCGGCAGCCTCAGATCGCAGCGCAGATCGCTCGACGCCTCATGCGGCTCGACACCCGAGTATGCCTCGCGGGTCGAGACACCTTCGTCGGGCTTCGCGACCGCGAGCCAATAACCTCCGAGCTGCAACTCTACCGGCTCCATGATCTCGCCGCGGCCTGTGCAATACTGAGGGGTGTTGCGAACGAAAAATGCCGTATCGCTGCCGAGCTGCGCCGCCAGCTCGATCATCTCGTCATGGCCGACACGCAGGCCGAACAAATCGTTTATCCCGATCAATACTGCCGTCGCATCAGCCGAGCCGCCGCCGAGCCCCGCACCGAACGGGATGCGCTTGTCGAGCGTTATGCGCACACCGACTATATCGTAGCGGCTGCGCATCAGATCGTAGGCCCTCACGCAAAGGTTGTCTTCGGCCTTGCAGTCGACGACGATTCCCCGTCCGACGAACTCCGCGCCGCTGCCCGCCGTCCTCTCGATGTCGATGATGTCGTACAGCCCCATTACCGGAAACATTACGGTTTGCAGATCGTGATAGCCGTCCCCGCGTTTGCGCACCACCCTCAATCCTATGTTTATTTTACAGTTCGCCTTGTATTGCATTTCGTTTCGTTTTTTGGCTATGGCAAAGGTAGCGAAAAATCGTAAATTCTTAATTAAATACAGAGTATATTGCGAACTACCCACCAAGAAAAGAACATAGCGATATAGCCCCACGTAATAACTTTCGACATGACAATACGCCTGCATATCGAGATCTTTCCGCGTCCTGAGAAACGAGAGAGCACGGCCAAGCCGAAATATGGCACTCCTAAGACAAGGAAGAGATTGTAACGTATAGCCTCAGCTATGTCGAGATGAAGTGCGGCGTGCAGTGCACGCTGCGCTCCGCAAGCGGGACAAGAATAGCCCGTCCACAATTTGAACGGGCATTTTGGTATCCACCACGTGCACGGATCGACAATAAAGTATAATATTGAAGCCAATACACAAGCAAGTCCGATGTATAGCTGGCTCGATCTCATCTAATGTTGCATTACGGAAGCCGCGACAACAATAATGAAATAGACAATATATACGATGAGCGATATAACAATTCCGATGATCGTACACTTTTTTGCAGTATCGGCATATCTCTGTGCCTCATCATACCTGCCTGCATTCCATGCCGGATCGACTTTGGTAGCATTTACGATGCCGACAATGCCCAGCGGCAAGCAGCAAAACAATGTGGAGAGAATCGAGTAGACGAGATAGCTGTCGGGCTTTTGACGGTCTGTCATACTTTGTTTGGATTTGCCGCAATGCGGACATTGCAATGCATCGGAAGAAATCTTCCCGCCGCAATCGGGACAAGTGAATAATGCCATATAAGTTCGGTTGTATTTGAGCCGACCAGCCTCTGCCGATATTAATAAATAAAAGAAGTGTGAGGCTGATTAGTTTATCTCGCAGGAGGTTCTCGCAAAACCTATACACAAATAAACAATACCCCACACCGAATATATAGAGCACCGGCCAAGCGATACATCTATCTACGGCGAAGAGTGTTCGTATTGTCTATCCCTGTGTATATTCGAATTTGCGAGATTCCCTACAAAGGATAAAGTCTAAACACTTCTATCTAAAATATGTTTTGCCGCTGCAATAGCGACACGACAAAGATAGAAAACATTTGTAAAATACGCAACACTATGCGGGGTATTGTCTTGCAAATTTGATACGAATATTTCGAAAAAACAACATTGAACATAAAATATTTATTCGGCTTGCTGCATCGTTTACCCGTCGGATAACATATTCGACGAAGCGTCCGTTTCGCAACGAAAATTTCGATCTGGCGGTTTCGAAATACCGATTGTTTTTAGTAACTTTGCGGCGGTTTATATGACTGATGTGTCAATGTTTTCACATACAATAAATTAAAACTAAAAACTATGATTTACTCACACGAAGTGCAACAGATGTGTTGCGTGAAGAAGGGAGCCAACCACCAGTCGGCTCCGATTCCGGAGGAGGGCAAATGGGTACGCGCCAAGGAGATCAAGGATATATCGGGTCTTACGCACGGAATCGGATGGTGTGCACCGCAGCAGGGCGCATGCAAACTGACGCTCAACGTCAAGGACGGTATCATCGAGGAGGCTCTGGTCGAGACGATCGGCTGCTCGGGTATGACCCACTCGGCCGCTATGGCATCGGAGATCCTGCCCGGCAAGACGATTTTGGAGGCTCTGAACACCGACCTCGTCTGCGACGCCATCAACACCGCCATGCGCGAGTTGTTCAAGCAGATCGTCTACGGTCGCACGCAGTCGGCCTTCTCTGAGGGCGGTCTGGTAATCGGCGCATCGCTCGAAGACTTGGGCAAAGGCTTGCGCTCGCAGGTGGGTACGATGTTCGGTACCAATGCCAAGGGTACGCGTTACCTCGAAATGGCCGAGGGCTACTGCACGCGTATGGCGCTGGATTCGGACAACCAGGTAATAGGCTACGAGTTCGTACACCTCGGCAAGATGATGGAGTTCATCAAGAAGGGCATCGAGCCGGCCGAGGCGTTGGAGAAGGCCAAGGGCACTTACGGTCGCTTCAAGGAGGCCGCAAAATATATCGATCCGCGTCAGGAGTAGTTATTAACCTTAAACACAAAGAAAGATTATGGCAAGTTTATTTGAGAGCTACGAGCGCAGAATCGACAACATCAACGCTGTGCTTGCGCAATACGGCATAAAGAGCATCGAGGAGGCCAAGAGCATCTGCGATGAGAAAGGTATCGACCCCTACAAGATGTGCGAGGAGACTCAGCCTATCTGCTTCGAGAATGCCAAGTGGGCATACGTCGTAGGTGCGGCTATCGCAATCAAGAAGGGCTGCACGACGGCTGCCGACGCCGCAGAGGCTATCGGCGAGGGCTTGCAGGCATTCTGCATCGCAGGATCGGTCGCCGACGACCGTAAGGTAGGTATCGGCCACGGCAACCTCGCAGCACGTCTGCTGCGCGAGGATACGCAGTGCTTCGCGTTCCTTGCAGGTCACGAGTCGTTCGCAGCTGCCGAGGGCGCTATCAAGATCGCCGAAATGGCCAACCGCGTGCGTAAGAACCCGCTGCGCGTTATCCTGAACGGTCTGGGCAAGGATGCCGCACAGATCATCTCGCGTATCAACGGCTTCACGTATGTACGCACCGAGTTCGATTACTACTCGGGCGAAGTGAAGGAGTTGGAGGCGATACCCTACTCGGACGGTCTGCGTTCGAAGGTTCGCTGCTACGGTGCCGACGATGTACGCGAGGGCGTAGCAATCATGTGGAAAGAGGATGTCGACGTATCGATTACCGGTAACTCGACCAACCCCACCCGCTTCCAGCACCCCGTTGCCGGAACCTACAAGAAGGAGCGCGTGCTGGCCGGCAAGAGATACTTCTCGGTAGCATCGGGCGGCGGCACCGGCCGTACCCTGCACCCCGATAACATGGCCGCAGGTCCCGCATCTTACGGTATGACCGATACTATGGGACGTATGCACTCGGACGCTCAGTTCGCAGGTTCATCGTCTGTACCGGCACACGTCGAGATGATGGGCTTCCTGGGCATGGGCAACAACCCGATGGTCGGTGCTACCGTCGCTGTCGCCGTTGCCGTAGAGCAGGCCATGAAATAGCATTATAGTGAATCGGCGGCTACCGGTCGCCGTACGGCATATCGCCCGAACGAGAGTCATCGACTTCCGTTCGGGCGATATTCGTTTACATCGGCACTGCCGATTAGAACCGCAGCACAACATCGCGGCAGACAAAGATGATGCGATTTTGAAATATCGATAAAAATAATTAACTTCGCAGTATGATAAATATGCGATGCCTATGAAACATAGCCTTTGACTGAAATAACGATTATCTTGCTGCATTATCGTATCGAATAATAGCAGCATAACATATAAAAAGCGTTAGCTTTGTACCTTGCTTTCTGAAAATCTGGAAAATTTTAAAAGCAACCGAGGAATGAAGTTTGCGCTCACGTCTCACGACGTGGGCCTTATTCCTTATTTGGTTGCACGGTTTTTCCAGAGCCTCAGAAAGCAAATATCAGGAGTTTTGTCCCACGTTTTTTATATGCCGTAACCAGATATTGCAAACCCGCCGCAGGGACACGGCTCAAATCATATAACATACATGAAACGAATTATTGTTTCGATGCTATTCCTATGCTCCGCAGCATCGTGCGGAGATAAAGGCTGCGATACCCCGATTCCGGATGACCGTGATCATTCTTTGATCGTAACCTCCGACGATATATCGCTCGAAACGCACGATTCAGCGGCGATCGCATTCGAATGCCGACCTGCCGCTGCTGTGGATGAAGTCGGAATCACGGATGAAGACGGTAAGACGCCGACAGACTTTTCGTTATGCGATGTCGTATCCGACGCAACGGGATACTGCGGTTTGATCAAGGATAACGGCTCGCCGGTCGAATATTCTCATTCTGTGCGTTTGCGCTGTGTCATAAATGGCAGAACGATATTATCCGACCCGTTTATCGTCAAAAGCAGCGGATACGACCGTTATCTGGAAGAATCGGTAACCGACACAGAGCAGCGTGTAACCGCAACCACTGCACCGCAGATAGTCAATAGCAGCATATCCGGCGGCGTTATACACATCTCGTTCGAGGCAGATGAAGGCTGGGAAGTCGTGGCGACATCGGATGTTGCAGACGCCTCGTGGGCAAAAATAGAGCCGCTAAGCGGTAGCGCAGGGCTATGCGAAGTGTGCGTAACAATGCCAGAAAACACGTCGGATAACGACCGCAATCTGACGATTAACATCTGCCCGGTGCAGACCAGAAACGAGGATGTCGATCCGCTTAAATGCTTTCGTGCAAGTATGGCTGGCATAGGAATAATTCAATATGGCCTATATCGCAAGGAGCGACTTACACATGTGCATCTCGACGCTCCCGAAACTCTCGCCGAAACCTTGCGCAAAAAATTCGGCATGACCGACGAGCAGCTGACCGGCCACATAAGGAATCTGTATATAAATGGTGCTGTCGGTAATCGCGATTTCGACTATATGAGAAAAACACTGAAAAATCTCCGCATATTGGATATGCTGAATGCCGATACGGAGGAGATCCCAGACGGTGCGTTTCTCGACTGCAAAAATCTGCACTACATAGTTTTTCCTTACAAGTTACGACGAATCGGCAGAGATGCATTTCTACGTTGCGGACTTAGAAATTCGAATCTCATATTTCCGCCCTATCTGCGTCAGATAGGAGACAATGCATTCTGTAAAACTCTGGTAAGCGGTATCGCCTACTTCCCGCTGCTGACTCCGATCGTTGATTTGGGAAACTCTATTTTTACGGACACTCTCATAACCGCATTGGAGTTCGGCGAAGGAATACAGATAATCAACAGCAGCAAATACTCTGTACTGCTCACTCTGTTCGAAACCACTTTGGCCTATGTTCGCCTGCCGTCGACTCTCAACCAACTGAACAGCTATTTTTTCAACCGTGCGAAGATAGGCTACGTATTGTGTCATGCTCACAAACCTCCTAAGACGTATGAGGGAGTCAGCTCTCAGGGTGTTTTGCTGTTGTGTGTTCCGATCGACTGTGATGTTGACTATGCGAAAGATTCAAATTGGTCGACATTCGCAGCAAATGGCAAGCTCGCAGCAGTATTGCGTCCGTAAATCGTCTAAAAACAATATGCTTAACCATTATACACGCAAAACTATGAAGAAAACTATTATCATGCAGGCATTGTTCGCGATCATGGTGTTGAATATATCGTGCGGCGGCAAAGAACTGTCGGAATACGAAATACACGAAAACGGCGTATCGCCGTTTATGCTCGGAACAAGTATCGATTCTTTGCCTAACTCCTGCGAAGGGATTTACGACAGACTGGTAATTACGCGCAGTGACGATTTACTCTTTAACTCAGACAGAGGAGAGGCACATTTAGGCAGTGAAAAGGTATTGAGTTTTTATCATGAGAATGGTAAAATATCACACTTATACGTCTACTCGCCGGTATTGAAAACTCGAAGCGGACTCAACTGCAACTCTACCGCCGAAGAAATATTCGAACACGGTGGCCAGGCACATGTTTCCATACTCGAAGAATACACTATCAAATGCGACGGTGTATTTTTCTACGGGTGCAAATTCAACGAGCGAGGCGATATGAAAAAGCGTCGCAACTATTACAATAAGGATGGGGATCAAGAGCCATATACTGCCGACGACTATATACTCTCATCACGCGCTACCAGTATAATGATCGATGCTCGATCAAGATAAAACAACTACCGTTTGTTTGCGACGTCAGAATAAATTCATGTAAAATTAAAAAACAAAACTTATGAAAAAATTGATTTTTATCGCAATGCCCGTATTGCTGTTCGTTCTCGTGATATACGCTCCTTTCCAGCAGCTATCTTGGTCGGGATACACAGAAACATGGTCGCTTACGCAATTAAATTCAATTAATAGCGACATATTGTTTGCGGCAATAATAGGATTATATATCATGCCATTCGCTATGCTCGGTGCGGCGATCTTCAATGCCGTTGCGGCTGGCAAGTACGCAGCCGCTACCGCATGGATATATCGCATCGCCGCATGCGTATTTACATTATCGGCCATATTGCTTCTCGTAAATGTTCTTATGGACGATATTGTCAAACCTCACTTTATGCTCTATATCGAAATCATATTGGCCATATCGACAACGATTGCGTCGTTCGTCATATTTCGACCTGCTAAGCAAGTCGAATAGATTATCGAAATGATATCGCAAACAGACAAGGCCTCCCGAATATTCCGGGAGGCCGTTGTTTCGGCTGTGCCGCCTGAGCGAAATATTGTTAAGTATGTTTCCGACAAATTATTACCGTATTGTCTTGAAAATAAGATGATAGTATTTTTTTTCATGGTCAGCATGTTCGCTTTGCAAAGATCTGTCGGACGAATCAGTCGGTCAAGTTCGTATTATTTTACGATTTGGATTACTAACAAGTTTGCTTTTCATTTTTCCGGGTGCGAGTCGCGATAAAGACTATGTTTTCCGAAATAATTGTTTGTATGTAACGTTTTCATTGTATACTTTTGAACCCGTTATTCGATTATCGATATGAAATTACTGCATTTGACTTCGCTGCTGGCAGTCGTACTTCTCGCGATCCCGGGCGGCGCAACGGCACGACAGCCCAAGTTCGGCGACGACGGAAAATTCAAGATCATACAGTTTACCGATGCCCATGTCAGGGCGGACAAGCCTGACGAAATGGCCAAGACGCTCGATCGGTTGGTGCGAACGATCGATGCCGAGGCGCCCGACATGATCGTATTTACGGGCGATGTGGTAACCGGGCGTCCGGCCGCCAAGGCATGGCGCGCGATCCTCGACCCCGTCGCACGACGCAACATACCGTTCGTCGTCGTGCTGGGCAACCACGATCGCGAGCAGGATCTCAGAGAGGAGCAGATAGCACAGCTCGTGACGGCATATCCCAATTCGCTCAACGCTGCTGAGGACGGACGTCTTTCCGATATCGCCGTGCCGATCATCTCGGGCGACTCGGAGCGCACGGCAGCAGTCTTGTACTGCATCGATTCCAACGACTACTCCACTATCGAGGGGCTGAAAAAATACGGCTGGATACGATTCGAGCAGATCGAACATTACCGCCGCACCAGCCGCGAGTATACGCTCGCCAACGGAGGAAAGCCGCTGCCGTCGTATGCCTTTTTCCATATTCCATTGCCCGAGTATGCCGAGGCGTGCACAGCTGATCCCAAGGCCGTTCGCGGCATCCGGCGCGAAGCGGAGTGCGCCCCGCCCATAAATACTGGAATGTTCGCCGCCATGAAGGAGTGCGGCGACATCGTCGCGACATTCGTCGGCCACGACCACGACAATGACTACATCATACCCCACCACGGCATAGCCCTCGTCTACGGCCGCTATTCGGGCGACAACACCGTATACAACCACCTGCGCCGCGGCGTCCGCATAATCGAGCTGACCGAGGGGGAGCGCGACTTCACGACATGGATACGCCAGAGCAACGGAGAGAAGATCGACCATGTGCGTTTCGACGCCAGATCCTCGAAGCTGCGCGAAGCGAAAGAGTGACGGCATAGGGCAAATGCTCCGCCATGCGGCTATTAATTTGCAATCGTGGGCGGATAATCGCCGTAATTTTGTACTTTTGTGCAAAATTAAACGAAACATCATGTACGACGCAATAGTCATAGGAGCGGGAGCGGCAGGTTTGATGGCCGCAGCCGAGGCCGCACGCGCGGGACGCTCGGTGCTGCTTCTGGAAAAAATGGAGAAGGCCGGACGCAAGATCCGTATTACCGGCAAGGGACGATGCAATCTCACGAATGCACGCCCCGCCGAGGAGTTCATAGACCATGTCCGCGCCAACGCCTATTTTTTCAACGTGGCATTCTCCGAGTTCAACAACAGGGCTACGATACGCTTTTTCGAGCGTCTCGGCGTAAAGCTCGACATCGAGCGCGGCGAGCGCGTCTTTCCCCACAGCGGCAAGGCGTGGGACATAGCCAACGCCCTGACGGAGTATTGCGAGGAGCATGGCGTCGAGATCATGTATCATACGCGAGTGACGGAGATACTGACGCTCGGCGGTCGCGTATACGGCGTCAAGTACATCAACCGCCGCGGCTTCGAACGCAAGGAGGAGTGCGAAAACGTGATCGTCGCCACGGGCGGCGTCTCCTACCCCTCGACCGGTTCGACGGGCGACGGCTACACCTTCGCCGATGCTATGGGGCATACGATCGAGCCGGTGCGTCCGGCACTCACGCCGCTTCGCACGTCGCACCCTCAGAGAGAGTATCTCAACGGACTGCTGCTCAAAAACGTCGGTGCCAAACTATATGTCGACAACGAGCTCCGACAGGAGGAGTTCGGCGAGTTAGGATTCTCCGAGCGCGGCATCGAGGGCGCCGTGGCATTGCGGGTCAGCCGGGCGGCGGTCGACGCGCTTATCGATCAGAAACGCGTTAAGCTCGTCCTCGACCTCAAACCCGCACTCGATGCCGATACGCTGCGCGAACGCATCCGACGCGAAATGGCCGACATGCAGCCCGAAGAGTTCTTCGCCGAGCTGCTCCGCAAGCTCGTGCCGAAAAATCTCGTCGTGCCGCTGGCCAAGGAGGTCGATTTCCACTCGAAGAGCTACATAAGCAAACTGACCGACACGGAGATAGAGCGTCTGATAAAGATTCTCAAAGGCATGGTGTTCCCCATAACGGACTATGCTCCGTTCGAGTATGCCGTCGTGACGGCAGGCGGCGTGAGCTGCGACGAAGTGAACCGATATACTATGGAGTCCGTGAAGGTCAAGGGGCTCTATTTCGCCGGCGAGGTGCTCGATATAGATGCCGACACGGGCGGCTACAATCTCCAAGTAGCATTCTCCACCGGACGTCTTGCCGGACAGTTGAAGAAATAAACCTCCCGATGATGAGACACGTGTCCGGAAAAACAATTTCGCGACGGCTCTACGGGCTGAAACAGATTCCGTCACGGATACGGCGCGCCCGCTACTTTCGCGGTCACGGCGTACATTCGCCATACGTTTATGCTATCGTGCGCAAGGTGTTCATGCGCTCGACGCTGATCGGCGACGGCAGGGAGCTCTACGACGAGTTGTCGCAGCGCGGCATATCGCACCGTCGTGCCGTTCAGTTGCAGAATCTGTTCACTCATTGCGGCTATGCAGCATTTGGCATCGATTGTGTATCGGAGCCGGTCGATATGGCGATAGTCACGCTCGACGTGGCACCGGCCGATCTGACGGCTTATGCCGACGCCGCACGTCGCAGCGGATCGACGCTGTGCATAATGACGCCCTACTACTCGGCCGAGCGCAGCCGTGCCTGCGCGGCGCTGGTCGCGAAGCATCCTTGCACGTCGGTCGACAATAGAGGCTATCTGTTGCTGTTCAACAATCATCTGCCGCGGCAGAGATTTAAGTTATAACGCTATGAAGGTCTATACCAAAACAGGAGACGACGGCACCACGTCGCTCATCGGTGGCCAGCGGGTCGACAAATGCGACCTGCGCGTCGAGGCTTACGGCACCGTCGACGAGCTTACGGCATTCGCCGCCCTGCTTACCGACTGCTTCGCCGAGGAGCACCTCACGGAGCCGGTAGGACAGTTGCGGCGTATCATATCGCAGCTGATGAATGTCGCGGCGCTTCTTGCCACGGGAGATTCGGCACGCGACAAGATCAAGCCTATCGACCCCATGCAGACGGCATGTCTGGAAGAGTGGATCGACACCATGCAGGCCACGCTGCCCCCGATAACCAAATTCACGATCCCGGGCGGCCATACGGCCGTTTCGCTGTGCCACGTATGCCGTACCGTCTGTCGCCGCGCCGAGCGCGCCGCACTGCGTGCCGACCGCCAATACGGCGTCGACCATTCGGCGCTGCAATACCTCAATCGCCTCTCGGACTACTTCTATGTACTCGGCCGCAAGGCGGCTTCGGAGTGCCGCGCCGAGGAGACGTTATGGATACCATAGCGCCGATATGCCGTAATTATGGCATAATTTGATTTGTTTATAAATTTTTTTATACATTTGCACTTCGAAGAAACCGATATTTGCAGAAATAACGGAATTTTAAAATAGTTGATATGTATTGGACATTAGAGCTGGCATCGAAACTTGAAGATGCACCCTGGCCTGCCACCAAAGAGGAGTTGATAGACTATGCCGTTCGTTCGGGCGCTCCGTTGGAAGTTCTCGAAAACTTGCAGGAGATAGAAGACGAGGGCGACATATACGAATCGATCGAAGATATATGGCCCGACTATCCTTCGAAGGACGACTTCTTCTTTAACGAGGAGGAGTATTAAGCGATGATTTTTGCGCGACACCCTTATAACAAACCGCCGGCAAATTATTTTGGCCGGCGGTTTTGTTTGTAATAGCCGATAATTATCCCTACCTTTACGGAAGATAACAGAAACTGCGTCATGAAAAAACTTATCATCCTTTTCATCGTATCCCTTATCGCGACTCCGGCTTTTGCACAGATCGAATACGTCACGGAGTACGACGTCCCCTACACCGGCAAGACGGACGACTACTCCCGCAGCCGGCTCAAACTCGATATTCATCATCCCCGCAGCGACGAACGGCTGCCCGTGATAGTGTGGTTTCATGGCGGCGGTCTTACCGGCGGAGAGAAGCGAATCCCCGCCCAGCTCCTCAATCAGGGATATGTAGTAATCGCACCCAACTACCGGCTTATTCCGCAGGTCGGTGTAAACGAATGTATCGACGATGCGGCGGAGGCTGTGGCTTGGGCCTTCGACAATGCCGAAAAATACGGAGGCGATCCCGGGCGGCTGTTCGTCAGCGGACACTCTGCCGGAGGATTTCTTACCAGTATGGTCGGACTCGACAAAAGCCGGCTTGCCGGCTACGGCAAGGATGCAGACAGCATCGCCGGCCTTATCCCTTTCAGCGGTCAGGTCATAACCCACTTCTCCGACCGCAAGAGCAAGGGCATCGGCGAGCTGACCCCATACGTCGACTCCAATGCTCCGCTGTTTCATGTACGCAAAGACGCACCGCCCTATATTATCGTCACGGGCGATGCCGAGCTCGAACTCTACGGACGCTACGAGGAGAACCTATATATGTGGCGAATGATGAAGCTCAACGGTCATCCCGACGTCAAGATATACAAACTCGACGGCTTCAACCACGGCCAGATGAGCCGCCCGGCGCAGAAGATCCTCAAAGACGAGGTCGACAGACTCTCCGGCCGCAAGTAACGATGCGGTAAGTCGCAAGACAACGCCACCGGAATTGCCGGAGTCTAACGACCGGCCGCAACCGTAAGCATCGCTTATAAAGACGTATGAATAATAAGGTTCGACTATGTCCGGATCCGGGCTACCGGACAAAATGGCGGGCCGGTATACTGATTTCCCTGCCGTCGGAGTCGGCATTGACGGGCTAAGCAGAACCCGCCGGTCGTATTACTGCGACGGGATTAAGCAAAACCTTTGATTTTTGTTTGTATTTTTCAAAATTAGTGCTATATTTGCACCGCCATTCGTTAGAACGGCAATCGTTCGGAGGGTTGGGTGAGTGGCTTAAACCAGCAGTTTGCTAAACTGCCGATATCGTAAGGTATCCGCTGGTTCGAATCCAGTGCCCTCCGCCAAATTAAAAAAGACTTTCGCTTCGGCGAAAGTCTTTTTCCGTAAAGAGTCATCTCACGAAACCATGTCAGTCAACTGGAACCCGTGGCACGGATGCCGCAAGATCAGCGAAGGGTGTCTCCACTGCTACGTCTATCGGCAGGACGCCCAATGGGGTGCCGACAGCAGCATGGCGCGGCGCACTTCGTCGTTCTATCTGCCGACGCGCCGCGACCGCACGGGACGCTTCAAGGTCGGCGGCGGACAAATGGTATATACCTGCTTTACCTCCGACTTCCTGCTCGAAGAGGCCGACCCGTGGCGCGACGAGTGCTGGCAGATGATGTCGCTGCGTCGCGACTTGCAGTTCATGTTCTTTACCAAGCGTATCGCGCGGCTGGCCGATCTGCTCCCCGCCGACTGGGGCGAGGGCTACGAGAATGTGACGATCGGCTGTACGGTCGAGAATCAGCGGCAGGCCGATCTGAGGCTGCCCGTATTCGCATCGCTGCCAATACGCCACAGGATAATCGTCGGCGCACCGCTGTTGTCGCATCTCGACATACGGCGCTGGCTCGACGGCGGCATAGAGGAGGTAAGCATCGGCGGGGAGTCGGGCAGCGAAGCGAGAGCATGCCGCTACGAGTGGGTCGTCGATATCAGAAGGCAGTGCGTCGAGACCGGCACTCCGTTCCGGTTTCACCAGACCGGTGCCCGGTTGATAAAGGACGGCCGACTGTATCGCATCGCCCGCCAGTGGCAGGATTCGCAGGCGCGGAGTGCGGGTCTCGACTACGGCATCTCGCACGCTTACGAGCCGCGTTAGCCATACGACAAAGGGACCGCCCGCCGTCGAACCTCGGTTCGAGCGTCGGAGCGATCCCCTGAAATCTTCCCGCAAGGGCTGCTATTTCGCCATCTTGACGAAGTTGCCGTCCTTGTCGAAATCGATCATCGTTCTGTCCGACAGACCGATCTTGTAACCGTCGCTGGTAGTCTCCCACATCGTGATGTTCTGCGAAGGATATTTGCCGGCGACATAATTTCTTACCTTGCTCGGCAGAGCCGTAGCGGGGATCGAACCGTTCTTCATGATGATCTGCGAGCAATCGCCCGAACCGCCTTCGAACGATACCTGATTACCGCTGTTGAAGTAAACGGTGTACTTGTCCCACGATGACTGACGGTCCATCTCGACCGACTTGATCTTCTCATTGGGGAAATTCTTCTGTACGAACTCCTGCGAGTTCTTGGGAAGTTTGTCGAAGTCGACAGCCTGAGGAGCTGCGCTTACGGCGAAAGCCGTAGCCACGCATGCGATAAGCGTTAAAAATTTTTTCATAACAATTTTTGTTTAGTAATTATTGGCATCTGTTTTTTTACAAACGGCATTCCATTGTGGATAGACGCGGCTCAAATGTTACAACGAAGGGCGGTCGAGGCGGAACACGTGTGCGGCGGCATCGACGCGGCCGATAACCTTCTTGGCGAGTATGCGTGCCGCAATACGGCTGAAAGTTATACCGTTGCCGCCGTACCCGAGGGCGAAGAGCATGTGGGGATCGCGCTCGGCAGCTCCGATCAGAGGCAGTCCGTCGCGCGTGGTGGAAAATGTTCCTGCCCATGCGAACTCGCGGCGGAACGGAATGTCGGGATACAGGCGGCGGAACTTGCGCTCCAAGACGGCAGCCTTTTCGGGCAAGAGCAGCCGGCGGCGCTCGCTGTCATTGGTGCGGACATCCTCGCCTCCGACGATGATGCGGTTGCCGTCGGTCCGTATATAGAGGTAGGGATCGCGCATCTGCCATATCAGGCTGCGGCCGATCCATAATCTGCTCGGGTCGACCGGCTCCGAGGCGATAGCGAATGTAGTCGTAAGCTCCATAGGCCGGCCGTGGAGAAACTCGCCCGCCTCGAATCCCGACGCGATGACCAGCCGCTTGCAGTCGATGCGGTAGCCCTCCGACGTAGTCAGCACGTAACCGTCGTCCTGACGGCGGCGGCCGGTAATCTCGGTGTGGCTGTAAAGCCGCAGCGCCGAGCGTTCGATATCGTGGCGCAGCAATCCCGTCGCGGCCTTATAGGTATCGATCTGTGCCGAGACCGTATTGACCAGCGCACCGCGGGCATCGATGCGCATCTTGCGTTTGAGCTCGTCTCTGTCGAAATATACAACCGGCAGCGCATGCTTGCGCCTTATCTCGTATTCGCGCCGTATGGTATGCAGCGCCCGACGGCTGTCGGCATACTGCACGCTCGGCACTCTGAGAAATCCGCCGTCGACACCCGTCGACGCCAGCAGCTCTTCCAGATCGCCGATCGCTTCCAGACACGAGCGGTATGCCAGCACGGCATCCTTTTCGGGCATCATCTCCGCCATGCGGCACAGAGGTACGTCGATCTCGTATTGCAGCAATGCCGTGCTGGCGCTGCTGCTGCCCAGACCCGGCGTGCGTTTGTCGACCACGCAGCAGTCGATGCCGTAACGCAGCATCTCGTGCGCAACCAATGCGCCCGTAATGCCGGCTCCGACGATCACTACGTCGACCGATAAATTCTCCTTCAACGGATTGAAATAATCCCACAGTTTGTTCTTAACCGGCCAATAAGGCGTTCCGGTATATAATTCCATAGCGATTCGTTTTAGTTGTGTGTTATTGGCCTGCATTCGCAAAACGAATACCGAAATGCGGCATGCGTTATGCGCTGCATCGCCGCGAGCATCGAAAACTATTATAAATGAGGGCTGGCGCATTGTCGCCTATACCCTACTTTTGTCGCATGAAAACACTGTTGGCCGCACTCGCGCTTCTGTCGGACGCTCCTGCCGAGCATCCCGACACGTTATACAGCATCGAACAGGTCGAGATTACCGCATCCTTGAAGAGCGGAGATCCCTCGCGCCTGCCGATAGCCTCCACCGAAGCGGGCATGTACCGTCTCGAACGCGAAGGCGTAGAGTCGATCAAGGATTTCTCGGCCATTTCGCCCAACTTCTACCAGCCGGCTTACGGGTCGCGAATGACCTCCTCGATATACGTGCGCGGATTCGGCTCGCGCATCGACCAACCCGTGGTCGGGGTCAATGTAGACGACGTGCCCTACATGAACAAGAACGCCTACGACTTCGACTTCTACGACATACGCCGCATCGAGCTTCTGCGCGGCCCGCAGGGCACGCTCTACGGACGCAACACCAGCGGGGGCGTGATGAACATATCCACCCTGTCGCCCATGGTATGGCAGGGCGCGAGGCTGTCGGCCGAATACTCGTCGGCCGAGTCGTATGCGCTCAGGGCGGCATGGTACGACCGCAGGGGCGATAGCTTCGGGTACTCTCTGGCCGCTTCGTTCGCCCATTGCGGGGGATTCTTTACCAACGTCTTCAACGACGAGAAGTGCGACCGCTCGGACAATGCCGGAGCACGGCTGCGATTGCAGTGGCACCCCTCCCTAAGGTGGCGTGTAGATGCAACTACATCGGTCGGATACACCGACGAGGGCGGTTACGCCTACCGTCTGTACGACGAGCATAGCGGCACATATCATCCGATCGCCTACAACGATCCGTGCGCATACCGCCGTCTGAGCCTGTGTCAGGGCTTGGTCGTAGGATACGAATCGGCCAAAGTCCGTCTGTCGAGCGTAACGAGCTACCAGTTTCTCGACGACCGCATGACCCTCGACCAGGACTTCACGCCGCGCTCGCTGTTCACACTCGTGCAGAGCCAGCGCGAACATGCGGTCACTCAGGATATCGTCGTGCGCAATGCCGACCCCGAAGCACGCTGGCAGTGGCTGTGCGGCGCCTTCGCATTCGGCAAGCGGCTCGACATGTCGTCACCCGTAACCTTCAAGCGCGACGGCATCGACGATCTTATACTGGACAACGCCAACAAGCACATCCACGACCAGTTTCCCGACAACGACATCGAAATCGGCACCGACAGCTTCGTCATCGCCAGCGATTTCCGCATACCGGTCTACGGCGCGGCGCTCTATCACGAGTCGTCGGCAAGGCTCGGAAGATGGACGCTGACGGCCGGACTGCGCTTCGACTATGAATACACGTCGATGAAATACGACTCGCGCAGCGAGCTGCCCTACCGCTTCAACCTCACGATGCCCGAGTTCAAGATGCTGCATACGCGTTTCGCAGGGAGCGAGCGCCAGTCGTTCTTCGAGTTGCTGCCCAAGCTGTCGGCAACCTATTCGATGCGTCGTGGCGAGGTTTATGCAACCGTCACGCGCGGCTACAAGGCGGGAGGATTCAACACCCAGATATTCTCCGACATATTGCAGTCGAAGATGATGACCGACATGATGACATCTCTGGGAGTATATATCGACGGCGTGGGCACCACTTCCTACGACTCGGCTGCGGCAACGCGCTACAAACCCGAACGAAGCTGGAACTTCGAGATCGGAGCGCACCTCCGTCCCGCCGCCGGACTGAACTTATCGGCCGCCGCATTCCTTATAGAGTGCACCGACCAGCAGGTTACAGTACTGCCCGACGGCAACAACACCGGCCGCATGATGTCGAATGCCGGCCGCGCGCGCAGTCTCGGCGTGGAGCTGTCGGTACGCTACGACAACCTTTCGGTTGCGGCCGACTGGGGATTTACCGACGCACGCTTTACCGAATACGACGACGGTCAGGCCGACCGCGCGGGCAACGTACTGCCGTATGCGCCGCGAAACACAGCCTCGCTGAGCGCATCCTACACGTGGCACGTCGGTGCGTCGTGGCTCGATCGCATCACGCTCGGCGCGCGTCTGCACGGTGTGGGAGAGATATACTGGAACGAGGAGAATACTCTCCGGCAGCCGTTCTACACGCTGCTATCGGCGCATGTCGGATTGCAGAAGGGGGCATTTTCGCTTTCGGTCTGGGGGCGCAACCTGACCGACCGCGATTACGATACGTTCTACTTCAAATCGGTCTCTCGTTCGTTTTTCAGCAAGGGACGTCCCATCAGCTTCGGAATCAAACTAAACGTAAATATTTAATATCATGAAACTTTTCAAATCGCTTTTATTGGTTGCATGCGCAGCGCTCAGCTTCGCTGCGTGCGACAAGGACGACGACAAGACACCCGTTAACCCGACACCGAAGGAATATGTCGGCGAGCTGTCGGTAGACCAGACCGACGGGACATTCTTCAAACAGCAGGGAGTATCGGTAAGGTACGACCTCAAAGACGACCGGACCGTCGACATATACATGTATCGCGTTCAGTTCGCCGAGGCCATGCCCGTCAAGCTCGACATGACGATTCCGGGCGTCGAGTGCAAGAGCGTCGGCGAGCGGATCGAGCTGTCGGGCGAGCGGATCATTCCGCTGGCTATGGGCGGCGAGTTCCCGCGCTATACGATAACCTCTCTGCGCGGCACTTTGACTGACAGCGAGTTGCAGCTGTCGATGAACTGCGGAGAGTTCCCTCTCACATATTCGGGAACGGCGGCCGAGTAGGGCCATGCAGCCGGACAGTGCGGCG